>Ga0334901_1000223_pt1 | contig 90434 bp, 83 predicted proteins | sample GraSluR3_MG_3_FD_207216 | JGI IMG/M metagenome (GOLD analysis project Ga0334901, IMG submission 207216) | Sludge microbial communities from methane-producing bioreactor in Wageningen University, Netherlands - Granular Sludge_15_08-R3 | ecosystem: Engineered > Bioreactor > Anaerobic >... | reverse complement strand
CTGAATCGGCGGTTTTCTGCCTCAGCTCCAAACGTCACGTGGGTCAGCGACATTACTTACATAAAAATAGGCAGAACGTGGCATTACCTGACGGTATTCATCGACCTGTATTCCCGCTTAGTTGTGGGGTGGGATCTCAGTGCATCGCTGGAGCGGCATTCTGTTATTCACGCGTTTCGGAAAGCAGTGGCCCGTCGAAGGCCTTCAAAAGGGTTGCTTGTCCATAGCGATCGTGGAATCCAATATGCCAGTAGGGATTTCAGAAAGGAATTACACCGACATGGCTGTATTCAAAGCATGAGTCGAAAAGGCAACTGTTGGGACAATGCCGTTGCTGAATCATTCTTCCATACCCTGAAAACCCAGTTGATCTATCAAAGGAAATTTACAGACAGGCGTGAAGCAGAGCTTGCTCTCTTCCATTACATAGAGGCGTATTACAATCGTCGTCGGAGGCATTCCAGTAACGGTTGGATGTCTCCTGCGGCTTTCGAAAATTTCAACCAGGAATACAAAAAAGTAGCTTAACTGGTACTCCACAAAAATGTGGCAGGATCACTGAGGCGATGCGGCAGCGTCGCTACACCTACGTCGATGAAGCATGGACCTGTGCGACCCTGTTTCTCCTCGCTGGCTGGTTCATCCCTGAACTTCAACCCTACATGGAGAAAGGCTTTGAGGCTTTGAAGAAAGCTCCGTGGTGGGTTGAGCTGGCTGTCGTAGGCCAGATCGTTGCGGCTTTTGGACTTCGCTGGCTTTTCAAGGAGTTCATCAACCGCTTCAAAAAGTAAAAGCGTTGTCATTGTATTCCTCCTTTGTGCCGTGAAGGACGGGCAGGTTTGCCGTAAGTCCCGTCCCTCACATCTCTTTCCAGTTGGATTCACATGCAGTGCGCCTTTTTAGGCGGCTTCTCCAAAGCAGACATAGCGTCAGTACGGATGGCCCGGTGCGCCGGACAACCAGACCCTGAACACGCTGCGTTGAGCACGGAGATTGGAACATCAACCAAGCGAAATTCAACACTAAAGGAGAACTGAAAATGGCTGTGAACGATGCAATCCGTTCCAACCCCGGCTGGATCAACGCTCAGACCGACGGCTCTTGGGAGCAGGAGAACGCTGGTTTTCTCAAGGTCTTCACTGGCGAAGTCATGACCGCCTTCGAGGAAACCAACGTAATGAAGGAACTCCATCTGGAGCGTACCATCACCAGCGGTAAGTCCGCGTCCTTCCCTGCAACTTGGAAGGCTAACGCCCGTTACCACGTCCCCGGCACTCCCATCCTCGGCTCCAACCAGATCAAACACAACGAGCGCATCATCAAGATCGACGATCTCCTGATCGCTGACGTGTTCATCTACGATCTGGATGAAGCGAAGAACCATTACGATGTCCGCCAGATTTACTCCAAGGAACTCGGCAATGCGCTGGCTCGAGAAAGGCACGCGAAGAAATGATCGCAAGACTTATCGGTAAGGCGGCATGATTTATCCAAGATGGCGGGAGCTTGAACAGGTTCCCGCTATCGAAAGATAAAATATGACGATTCTATGAAGAAAGTCAGTTGACACTTCTTTACGTGTGATTAGCTTTGCACTCTCGCGAAGGTAACACTACTGCATACAATTTAAACCCTCACAAGGAGGACAACCGTGGTTGAACGCGCCGTTGACTGCCTTCGATTTGTGCTTATCAAGTTTGGTCTGATCGAAGAGTTGTGTTACTGGTTCTCCAGTGATACACCTGCGGGAAAGTTCTTTGAGTGTGAAAAACACGATGGCGAATACTTCGTGTGGATTGGTCGGCATAACCTGATAATCGCCCCGAAAGATTGGAGCGCATACAGGAGTGCTAAACAGCAATGAAGTGTGTGTACGTAAACTAGGAGGCTTCGGTAATGAAGAAGATGCAGAACACGTTTAACCTGCTGATGGAACTCTACAACCTTCCCAAGCCGGGAGACACAAACCCCGACAGAAACCCCGGAATGCCGATCCAGATGGCTGCTGTTTTTCTTTACGTTGCCATGCACGACGGCTGCACAATGAAACAAATCGCGGAGGTTTTGGGACTGTCACAGGCCAGTGCATCTCGAAATTGCCAAGCATTAGGAAAGTACCAGAAACAAGACAAGCTCGGCTACGATTTGGTCGAGACGGTCGATGATCCGGCAGAACGACGGCGTAAAATAGTAAAGCTGACGCGAAAAGGTAAGCGTTTGGCGGCACGGCTTGCTGAAATGATCGGCGAAGATGGCCTGAAGTTCTAAGGAGGAGACAACCGCCAAATACAAAGGAGGAAATTCGTAAATGGCGAGAAGAGCAACAACGACAACGACGAAAAACACTCAAACATTACCGAGAGGTATCCGGCTTCGCAACGGTCGGTTCTTTGTGGACGTAATGGTTAAGGGGAAGCGCAAGACAGCAACTTGCGCAACCCTTGAAGAAGCAATCACTCGACGGACAGAACTCAAGGAGGCTCTCAAGCGCGGCCTCGACGGGAAGAACGAGGAAAAAGTGGTAACTGGCGGCTGGACGCTCAACCAAGCCCTTCAGTACACCATACGGCACCACTGGGCTGGCACTGGTGGAGAAGAAAAAGCTGTCATCAATGCGAACTATGCGGTCCGCTTCTTTGGCCCTGACAAGCCTCTTGATAAAATCGACAGCCTTGCACTGGATGAATACAAGGAATGGTTGATTGAAGAGCACAACAACTCAAACGCTACGATCAATCGCAAGATGTCGGCGTTGTCCAAGTTGTTTACGATGGCAATCGAACGCGGAAAGCTCAAGGCGAAACCCAAGTTCCCGCGCTTGAAAGAAACAGGTGGCAGAATCCGCTTCTTGAGCGAGGACGAAGAGCGTGTATGCGTAAACCTGCTCAAGCAGTGGAGCCTCGACGACCATGCTGATGCGTTCGTGATACTGATAGACACAGGAATGCGTCCCTCGGAGCTGTGGCGGTTGAAACTCAATGACATTGACTTCAACACTGGCCTCATCTCAATATGGGAGAACAAGACCGACAATCTGCGCTCTATTGCAATGACCAAAAGAGTGGTGGAAACAATCCGCACACGCCTAGATGAACTCCCTACGCGTATTGTTGGCGACGAAGACCATCTTGTATGGGACGGGGTTACACTCTTCCCCAACGCTACGAACTATTGGTTTGAACGTGTCTGGAACAAGGTGAAGCACGTGATGAAACTGGACGATGACGAACAGTTCGTTCCATATGCACTGCGACACACTTGCTGTTCGCGGTTGATACAGCGTGGTGTACTTCTCAAACACGTCAAGGATTGGATGGGACACAAAGCCATCCAAACCACAATGAGGTATGCCCATCTCGCGCCCCAAGACATGAAGTCTTTGGCGTCGGTTTTAGAGTCGAAGGAGGCGCGGTGGTAAAACTGGACTTGCGTTGTGTAGGGATTTAAAGTAACCGTCAATCCCGGTTTTTCCGGCAGTGGTTGCGAACTGTTGCGAAAAACGTCGTTTGTTGCGGATTGTTGCAAAGGGCCGGAGTGGTGAAACTGGTATACACATCGGACTTAAAATCCGAAGATCATTAATGATCGTGCGGGTTCGATTCCCGCCTCCGGTACCAGCAAAAACAAATTTCTGGAATTTTAAAATCCCTCGGCTTACGAGCTGTGCCGGTTCAAGTCCGGCCTCGGGTACCATGAAATAAAGGCGGCTATGGCTTTTGCTGTAGCCGCCTTTGCTGTTTCACATAGAATTTTGGGGGATTACGCGTGGCTGTGTAGTCGCTGTCCGGCGTTTGGGCATGCAGCTCCGGTGTCGCCGTACGATCAGGCCAAACGGTATGTGCGGGGCTGCGCCGGATTGAGCGCTTCTCGGGCGATGATCCGGCATAGTTTTGAGGGGGGCGCTTACAGGCAGCAGGGATTGTTCTGTGATGATTTTGCCGGAAGCAATGCCCGTGACTTTGCGCAGAACGGTATCTGCTTGTTCTGGTGGAATTTGACCTTGAGTATATAGAGGCGCAGTACGGTATGCCTGCCGGTCGCGGGAAAGTTTGGACAGGCAGTGACGGCAGGAGATGTGTGCGCATGCCCGTGTTGTATCCGGTTGCCATATGACAGTACGGCGGGCCTGCATTCGGGCTGTTTACCTTTGTGCCGGTACAGACAGGTTGTGCCCGATGTAATGCCGTGACTGTCCGCCGGAAGGGAAAAGCCGGTGTTGGTATGCCATGCAGGGCGGCGCGCGGGGAAGCGTTGCCAGTTTCGGGCGGGTGCCGGGTTCAGATGCTGTCAAGCCCGAGCAGAGACACGGCGGCTTCGGACCAGCCTGTGTGCTGCAGCCGGTATACAAGCAGCTCCTGCAGATTTTTATTCACAAAAAGCAGTCTGCCGTGCACATGGCCCGACATACTCCGTACCACAGTATCGCACACGGCATGAAAGACTTCTTCTTCACATCCGGCAAATACACACTGTACGCGCAGCGCGTCACCTTCCGGTTCATATTGCATATAGTCAGCTCCGTGTGCGGCCAGCGCATCATGCAGCGTACTGCGGAAAGCTTCTTCCAGCGCATACAGTTCGTTGTAGCTCAGTTCCGGGCTGTACGAGAAAAAACCGAACATTTCACAGTCATACTTGGCCATGTGTTCCCTCCTGCAACACTGTTGTCAGCATACGGCAGTCTGACAGGTGGTTGTGTGCGCCATGGCGGCACCTGTCGAGCATACCGTAAAACGAGGCAGGTTTCCACGGCTGTGCCCGGTTCCGCTTCCGGCCCTTCCTTGGTGGTGGCCGATGCTGGCTTGCCGGCGCATGTTCTGGTACACCTTCGCCATGTCGCAGAAAACGCAAACAGACCTGCACAAGGTTTCTCACCGGCGGCGCATGGTTATTCTGGGACTGGACGGACTGTCTTTGTCCATGGCTGTCAAACTGTGCGCCACCGGCCGCTTTCCGCACCTTTCGCGCCTTGCGCTTGCACCGGAGTGCGGCACAGTGCGGGCCGAGCTGCCGGAACTGTCTCCTGTCAACTGGACGTCTTTTTATACCGGCTGCGGGCCGGAAGATCACGGAATTTTCGGATTCACCCGCATCAGTCCAGCCAGCTATCAGATGGCACTTGCGGATTTTTCTCAGGTGGCTGTTCCCACAATTTTTGACCGGTTGGGTGATGCCGGTTATGCAAGCAGACTGGTGAACCTGCCCAACACGTATCCGGTGCGTCCGGTCAAAGGTGCCATGACGGTGGCTGGATTTGTGGCACCGGAACTATCCCGTGCCGTGCATCCGCCTTTTCTTGCGCACCGGCTGCGCGAGGCCGGATACCTGCTGGAGGCGGATACCACCCGCGGTGCTTCTGACCTGCCGTATCTGCTTGCGCAGCTGCGTGCCACACTGCAGTCGCGCAGATACGCTCTGGAGCTTTTGTGGCCGGACCTCGGCTGGGATGTGTTCACCATAGTGCTCACAGAAACAGACCGCCTTTTTCATTTCTTTTACGATGCGGTGACTGAGCCTGACCACCCGCAGCATGAAGCCTGCATGGTTTTGCTGCAGGAGTGGGACGCACTGATCGGCCGCGTGCTGGAACTGTACGACGCCCTGCCTGTTCCGGGGCGCCTGATGACGCTGGCAGATCACGGGTTCACACGTCTGATCACAGAGGTGGACATTAACGCATGGCTGCGGCAAAACGGGTACCTGTATACACAGCATCATGACGGTGCGACGGCAGAGCTGGACGCCACGGGTATTCTGCCGGAGACCAGAGCGTTTGCGCTGGACCCGGGCCGTATCTATCTGCATACGGCACAGCGGTTCGGCAGGGGCAGGCTGACCCCCGCGCAGGCCGAACAGACCATGCAGGCCGTCACTGAAGGATTGTTGCGGCTCACATACAACGGTCAGCCGGTCATCAAGGCGGTGCACACGGCCGACAGCCTGTACAACGGTCCCTTGCGTGACAGGGCGCCGGATATTGTCTGCGAACCGCATGACGGCTTTGATCTCAAGGCCAAGTTCGACAGGACGGAAGTTTTCGGCTTTTTCGGCAGAACGGGTACGCACACTGCGGACGGAGCTTTTTTTTACGATTCGATGCACGCGGCACCGCAGATAATGCGTCATACGGGCAGGCTGGTGCTGGAGCATTTCGGTCTGGCCCCTGTCGCACAATCAGGCCGCCCCGCGGCGACGGGGCTTATCCACCCGCCCGGCAACAAGTAACGATACCATATATATGATTGATTATAAAAAAGAACTGAACGCGGCTCAGTACGAAGCCGCCACCACCCTCGAAGGCCCCATGCTGGTCATAGCCGGAGCAGGCAGCGGCAAAACCCGCACAGTGGTGTACCGGCTGGCAAATATGGTGCAGCAGGGCATTGCCGCGTCCAATATTCTTCTGCTTACGTTCACCCGCAAGGCCGCACAGGAAATGCAGCACAGAGCGGCCCAGCTGCTGGGCCAGTCCGCGGGCATGGTGGGCGGAGTGCAGGGAGGTACGTTCCATGCCTTTGCCTATTCCATTCTGCGCATGCACAAACCGCAGGGGTACGAAGGCGATCTGTCCGTCATGGATTCCGCCGATGCCGCCGGTGCGCTGAAACACTGCAAGGATACGCTGGGACTGGGCAAAGGGGACCGGAGTTTTCCCAAAACGCAGACCGTCATGGGGCTGCTGTCCAAAGCGCGCAACAAGGAACTGACGGTGGAGGATGTCCTGCGGCGCGAAGCCTTTCACCTGGCATCCTACGCGGGCGATCTTACGCGCATCAGCGACACCTACAGGGCGTTCAAGCGCAGACATGCGCTTATGGATTATGATGACCTGCTGTTTGAGCTGGAAAGGCTGCTGCAGTCCGATGCCGACCTGCTGGCGTACTACCGCGACCGGTTCAGATATATCATGGTGGACGAATTTCAGGACACCAACCTGGTACAGGCGCGGTTGGTGCGTTTGCTGGGCAGCGGCCACAACAACGTGATGGCTGTGGGCGACGACGCGCAGTCCATCTATGCGTTCCGCGGTGCCAATGTGCAGAATATTCTTGATTTTCCTGACATGTTTCCCGGAACGCGTATCATCAAGCTGGAAGAGAATTACCGTTCGGTACAGCCTGTGCTTGATCTGACCAACGCCATTCTTGACGATGCGCCGCAGGCGTTCCGCAAAAAGCTGTTCACCCGGCGCGAAGGAGGTCCTACCCCTCATGTGCTGCGCCCGCTTTCAGACCTGACTCAGGCGTCCATGGTCACATCAAAAATAACCGAGCTGCTGCGTACATACCCGCCGGATGAAATCGCCGTGCTGTTCCGCGCCGGATACCAGTCCTACCATGTGGAGATGCAGCTGGGAAAGCTGGGCGTCAAATTCAAGAAGTACGGCGGGGTTCGTTATTCTGACGCCGCTCATGTCAAGGACGTTCTTTCCTACATACGGCTGGTGGTCAACCCGCTGGATCTGCCGGCGTTTCAGCGGATGGCTTCGCTGGTAAAGGGCATAGGGGCAAAAACCTGCCTGAAGCTGTACGATGCGGCCCAGAAAGCGGACAGAAGTGTTTTGAAAAAGGCCTGTGCACGGTTTCCCGACCTGCAGCACGATCTGGACATGCTGGATGCACTGCGGGCAAAGCCGCTTACTCCGGCCGGTCTGACGCAGGCCGTTATTGAGCATTACCAGCCGCGGCTCGAAGCCAACTATCCTGACGACTACCCCCGCAGACAGCACGGGCTGGAACAGCTTGTCCAGATTGCGGCATCGTACAACGATGTGGATCTGATGCTTTCGGACCTGTGTCTGGAGGACCCCGCAACGGACAAAGGTGAAGACATCAGCGCGGTCACGTTGTCCACCGTGCATTCCGCCAAGGGGCTGGAATGGTCGGCGGTGCTGCTCATTGATCTGGTGGAAGACCGTTTTCCCTCGCGCCATGCCCTGAACAAGGCAGAGGACTTTGAGGAAGAGCGGCGGCTTATGTATGTGGCGTGCACGCGGGCCCGTGATTATCTGGCGCTGTTTGTGCCTGCCACCATCTACGACCGCAGCGGAGGCGGCAATACACCGGCCAATCCCAGCCCCTTTGTGCGTGACCTGCCCGCCCATCTTTATGAAGACTGGCGCGAAAACTTTACCGGCACGCTTACCCGCAGGCAGGATGCCCGTCCGGTTACTGTTTCTGCCGCGCGCACGTCCGGCCCTGCGTCCGGCGGTGGCCGGCAGGCGGAACAGGGCGGCGGCGCGCTGGGCAACGGCGGCAGACCGGCTTCGGGGTATTGCACGCACAAAATTTTCGGCAGGGGCAAAATTATTCAGCATGTGCCGCCCGACAAGTACCGCGTCAATTTTCCGGGATTCGGTCTCAAGGTCATTATGGCCCAGTATCTTACTCTGGAATGATAACGGCCCGCTGCCGCGGCCGCCGCAAAATTCACCGGAACCCACACGGATGCGCATATGAGCACCATGACTTCCGAAGATGCGTTTCTTGCCTGTATTGACAGGCACTTCTGTAACGAGCACCCGCATATGCTGCGGGGCAGAGGCGATGACTGCTGCGAACTGGCATGTCCGCCGCGCATGACGCTGAGTACAGACCTGTTCATGCAGGACACCCATTTCCGGCTGAGCTATTTTTCCGCAGCGGACATAGGGCACAAGGCGCTGGCTGTGAATATCAGCGATATTGCCGCCGCGGGCGCCCGGCCGCTGGGATTCAGCATGGGGCTTATGGTGCCGGAAAAACAGCCGGGGCCGCACCGGCTTACCGGGGCGTTCTGGGACAGCTTGTTTGACGGCATGGCGCAGCTGGCCCGCAGTCACGGCATGGCACTGACCGGAGGCGACCTGACCCGTGCGGGTACGTTCGGCCTGTGTGTGACGGTGTGGGGCGGCCCCTGCGGCGATGCGCCTTTTTTGCGGCGCACAGGGTGCAGACCCGGCGATGCCGTTTTTCTGGCGGGCGAAGCCGGACTGGCCCGCACCGGCCTGATGGCGCTGGAAGCCATGGGGGCGGAGGCTGCCGGCGAGTATCCGCATGCTGTGGCGGCTCATCTGAGGCCGGTGCCGCTGGTGCGCAGCGGGCAGCGTCTTGCTGCTTTGCAGGGGGCACGGCCGCAGTCACGCATCACGTTGATGGATCTTTCCGACGGACTGGCCCGTGACCTGCCGCGTCTTTTTGCTGCCGGTGAAGGCACCTGCGGTGCCTCGCTGGTTCTGCCCGATGCTTCACTGCATCCAGATGTGCGCCGCTGGGCCGCAGAGCAGGGTACTGATGCCGCCGTGCATGCGTTCTGCGGCGGAGAAGATTATGCACTGCTGGGCACCTGTGCGCCCGAAGCCGTGGCCGATGTCATTGAGGCCGCGGCATGCGACGGGGTGCCCGTGCGGGTGCTGGGCACGGTACACGGCGAGCCGGTTGTCATGCTTAACGGCGTACCGGTTACCGGCGGCGGGTTTGATCATTTTTCCGGTTAAGATGCGTCATACAGGAGGCTTGCCCCATGACGGCAGAACTGCGCTTTATAGGTGTTGTCCGTTCTTCTCTTAAAGATATCGGCGATTGCCCCAAACAGGGGGATGAAGGCGGCGAGGAGGCATGGGTGGACATCCATGAAGAGTACCGCGCCGGACTTGATTCGCTGCGGGCGGGGCAGGGGCTGACGCTGCTCACATGGCTGCACGAGGCCGACAGGTCGGTTCTTTCCGTTCATCCGAGAGGCGATACCGGTCGTCCGCGGCGCGGGGTGTTCAATACCCGTTCGCCTGCACGGCCCAACCCTGTGGGGCTGCACGAGGTACGCCTGACGGCAGTGGAAGACGGCAGGCTGAAAGTCGCCCCGCTGGAAGCGCTGGACGGTACGCCTGTCATTGATATCAAAACAAGTTTTGACCAGCGCAGCGGTACTGGCGGCGCAGCGTCGCATGCCGCGCCGCAGGGGGCAGCCGCCGTGCTGCGGCATGCCTGCCGCACCGCGTGGGAGCGCGGACTGCTTTCCGGTTTTAACGGCAACATCAGTCTGCGCATTGACAGCGACACCTGTCTTGTGACCTGTACCGGCTCTGTAAAGGGCGATCTGCATGCCGAAGATACGGCGCTGGTACGTATAGATTCCGGCGAACGGCTGGCGGGAGGCGTACCTTCTTCGGAGACGGCCATGCATCTGGCCATCTACCGCAGCCAGCCGCAGGCGCAGGCGGTGGTGCACACGCATCCGCCCTGCCTGCTGGCGCTGGGCATCCGCGTGGCAGCGGACGAACTGCTGCGTATTCCGGTGTACGAGTCGGACCTGATACGCAGGCGCATGACATCCGTTCCCGCGCATGCACCGGGCTCTCAGGAACTGGCACAGGCAGCGGGTGAGGCTGCGCGGACGCACGAAGCGGTGTACATGGAGCGGCACGGACTGGTGTGCTGGGCCGGTACCGTGCGTCAGGCGCTGGCGCTGAGTGAAGAAATAGAGCATCTTGCCGGAATGCACCTGCGTGCGTCAGGCATATAGTGCGTTGCTGCGGGTTGCACATTGTATACAAAAACGGTATTTCGGGCGATTCAGAGCCAGAGATTCTGAACCTGCTCCGGCCGCGTGGTGTACGCGGCCGCACCTTCTGTGTCCGGACACGCGCCGCGGAAATCCGCCATGCGCATAACCAAGAGGATCACATGGAATGACCGCAGACCTTCCCGATTTTGTTCCCGACTTTGAAAAAACGGGCGGCCTTGTTCCCGCCATCGCACAGGACGCCGTAAGCGGCGAAGTGCTGATGATGGCATGGATGAACGAGGAAGCATGGCACCGGACGCTTACCACCGGTGAAGCCCATTACTTCAGCCGCAGCCGTGGTTCGCTGTGGCATAAAGGCGGAACTTCGGGACATACCCAGCATATCAGGGCCGTGCGTCTTGACTGCGACAGCGACACCATTCTGCTGCTCGTGGACCAGATAGGCGGCGCGGCCTGCCATAAAGGGTACAAAAGCTGTTTTTTCCGTGAACTGAAGGATGGCGAGATTTCCGTATGCTCGCCCTTGGTGTTCGACCCTGAAGAGGTATATAAATAATGTCTGCAGATACACATATCATCAAGCTCGGCCTGCCCAAAGGCTCTCTGGAACAGTCCACCATCAATCTGTTTGCCAAATCCGGCTGGAAGATACGCCAGCATCACAGAAACTACTTTCCCGAAATCAACGACCCCGAGATCACGGCGCGTCTGTGCCGTGTGCAGGAGATTCCCGGATATATCGAGGAAGGCATTCTTGACGTGGGGCTGACCGGCAAGGACTGGCTGCTGGAACAGGGCTCGGACGTCGTGGTGGTTTCGGATCTTGTCTACTCTAAAACGTCCAACCGCCCCGCAAGCTGGGTGCTGGCCGTGGCAGGAGATGCTTCGTACCAGCGCCCCGAGGATCTGGCAGGCAAACGTATTGCCACCGAACTGCTGGGCGTGACCAGACGCTATTTTGAAGATGCGGGTATCCCCGTCAATGTGTTTTATTCATGGGGAGCCACAGAGGCCAAGGTTGTCGAAGGGCTTGCCGACGCCATTGTGGAGGTGACCGAGACAGGCACCACCATAAAAGCGCACGGGTTGCGGGTTATTGCCGAAGTGCTGCTGACGAACACTGTGCTTATTGCCAACCGGCAGGCATGGGAAGACCCGGCCAAGCGGCAGAAAATCGAACAGCTGGACCTGCTGCTGCAGGGCGCATTGCGGGCCGAATCGCTGGTGGGGCTTAAGATGAACGTGCCCACGGGCAAACTTGATGCAGTGCTGGACAAGCTGCCCAGCCTCAATTCACCTACGGTGGCCAGCCTGCGCGACGGCAAATGGGTGGCGGTTGAAATCGTGGTGGATGAAGGCGTGGTGCGCGACCTGATTCCCGAGCTGAAAGACGCAGGGGCAGAAGGCATCATCGAATACGCCCTGAATAAAGTCATCTGACGCATGGCGCAGCCGTGCCTGCGGCGTTTGCGGCCTTCCGGCCGGAGCCGCAGTTCTTTGTTATATGCCGGAGGCTGCCCCATGTCACAGGGGCAGCCTTTTTTCGTTCAGCAACCGTCTACCGCACAGGCCCGGCCGCGCCGGTCTGTTTTCAGGAACCGCTATGACAACTCCGCGCATTCCACGGCAGCTTTACGGCATCATCGGATATCCTCTGGGCCACTCCATGAGCCCCTTGCTGCATAACTGGGGCTTTGAACTGCTGGGCGAGCAGGCCGCCTATATGGCTTTTCCCGTTGCGCCTGAAAAACTGGCGGAATTCATCTGCTGTGCACGTATGCTTCCTGTATCCGGGCTCAGTGTGACCATACCGCATAAGCAGGCGGTCATGCCGCTGCTGGACGCGGTGACCCCCCGTGCGCAGGCTGCCGGCGCGGTGAACACGCTTTTTTATGATGATGGAAAACTGACCGGCGATAATACGGATGTGTACGGCTTTCTGCATCCGCTGGATTCGTGCGGTACGGCGCATGCTGCCGCGCTGGTGCTGGGAGCCGGCGGGGCGGCCAATGCCGTGCTGGCCGCGCTGACTGCGCGGGGCATGTGCAATGTGACAGTGACCAACCGCAACGGCGACCGCGCCCGTATTCTGGCAGAGCGTTTCGGGGTGCGCTGTGTGGCGTGGGAGGAACGCCATGCCGTGGATGCGGATCTTGTGGTAAACACCACACCGCTGGGCATGGCCGGAGACCGGCAGGCGCAGACGCCGCTTGATCCGGCATTTTTCAGCTCCCGGCCCGCGGGGCTGGCCTATGATCTTATATACAATCCTGCACAGACGTTTTTTCTGGCATCGGCACAGGCGGCAGGCTGGCGGGTGTTGAACGGGCTGGACATGTTTGTCGCACAGGGGGCGGAACAATTCCGCATCTGGCGCGGTCGTGAGCTGCCCTTTGCGCAGGCACGCGCGCTTATCGCAGACGCGCTGGCTTCAGGCTGCTGATTGTACCGGTTTCTGCCGCGTACGCGGAGCGCAACGGAGCGGTATGTGCGCCCCGCCGTCGCGTGGAGGCGGGGCGCACGGGGCTTTACGGGTACTGTGTTTTTTTCAGTATGTAGTGGGGGGCAAGGACTCCCTGCACTCTGTTGCCTTCGCGGTCCAGCAGAAAAAGCTGATTTTCGCCAACAAAGAACATCTGGTGATCCGCGGCGGCATCCAGTTGCACACGGAAGCCGTCAACCCAGCGGAAGGTGCCTTCTATCATGGTGCCGGGGTCTTCTTCTTCCTGATATTGCTGCCACCATGAATAGGTTCCGTTTGCTGCCAGTGTTACGCGCATTTCGATGCCGGGGCAGCTGGCACAGGGGATGACCCCCGCGTAAATTCCTTCCCAGTCCAGCGCGGTGCGGGCTGTGTGTCCGGCGTCGGCATAGCCGGAACTTTCTGTCCGGTGTCCTTCCGGCTGCGCGGCTGCGCAGCCTCCCAGCAGAACCACCAGCAATGTCAGGCAGAGCAAGGGTATTCTGTTCATCGTATCAATCCGTAGTTATCTGGTTATGGCGGAGCCGCACGCCTGTTGTACCAGACCGGCAAGCAGCCGGTCTACGGCATCAATGGCTTGCGCGATGGCCGTAGTATCCTGAGTGTCCGGAGCATTCGGGGCTGCATGACCGGCGGAAAGCCCGTGGCGTGCCGCAGTGACGGAAAACGGCGTGTAGACTATTTCACAGCCGGAACGTGTCTCGCGCACAAGAACCTTCAGCGGCAGTTCCAGCGCCAGTGTGGGGGCCTGATTCATAAGCGGTGTGCCCGCAGCAGGGTTGCCGAACACCACTACTTTTGTCTCCGGCATGGTCAGACCGGCGTCTTCCGCGTTCTGTTTGTGGTCAAACACGGCAAAGACGCTCATGTTACTGTCGCTGAGGGCGCTCAGAAACGCTTTCCAGACGGCAAGAGTGTCTGCGCTGCACGGAATCTGCACAATCTCTCTGGTGTCCATGGTTGTTTTTCCTCGCGTTGCCGTTGGTATACCGGCATTTGCAGGTTGCGGGCCCCCCGCTGTACAGAGCGACCTTTATCCACGTTGCTGCAATATACCCCCCCGTTATAAAAAAAGAAACATGTAAAGCCGTTTTTACGGCACTGCCGTACCCGCATGCTGCATACGCCGCCGGTGCGGGTACAGGTAATAATTTTTTACAGTATGACCCCGCATACAAAACAGGCCGGAGGGCAAACGTCCTCCGGCCTGTTGTCTGCTGTGTGGCGCGGTTATGATTTTTTCAGATTTTCCACGATAACCTGCAGCTCGCCGGACATTTTGGCAAGCTCTTCCAGAGCCGCAGTGGATTCGGCCATGCTCTGCGTCGTTTCTGCCGTAATGTGCGCCACCTCGTCCACAGCCTGATTTATCTGTTCCGACGCTGCGGACTGTTCTTCCGCCGCTGTGGCGATGGACTGCACCTGCGTGGCGTTGGCCTCGGCATAGGCGAGAATCCGCTTGATGGCTTCGCCGGATTCTCCGGCCAGTGTTGCGGCGTCTTCCACTGCATCCGAAGCGGATTCCATGGAGCGGATACTTTTTCTGGAAGAGTTCTGGATGGCGTGAATCTTGTCACCCACCTCTTTGGTGGCCCCGATGGTTTTTTCGGCCAGTTTGCGGACTTCATCGGCCACCACGGCAAAGCCTCTTCCGGCGTCGCCCGCGCGGGCGGCTTCTATGGCGGCATTAAGCGCCAGCAGGTTTGTCTGGTCGGCTATGTCGTTTATGACGTCCATTATCATGCCGATGCCGTCAGCCTGTGCCCCAAGCTCTGTCAGGTCCGTGGTCATCACCTGCGTTTCCTTGTGCAGAAAGTTGACCGCTGCGGCCACTTTGTCCACCAGTTCGGCGCTGCGTCCGGCTTCGCGGTGGGCGGCGGAAGCATTGGAGGCAGCCTCTCCGGAATTGCGTGCAACCTCCATGACCGATGCGTTCATCTGTTCCATGGCGGCTGCGGTTTCTGTCATGCGCGCCTTCTGGACATCTGAAGCACTGCTGATCTGGCGCGCCTGTGCTGACAGTTCTTCCGTGTTGGTGGCAATGCGTTTTACCACTCCCTCTATCTGCGATGTGGCCTGCAGAATACCGCGCCTTGTGGCCTGCAGGGCTTCCCTGCGGGCTTCTTCGGCCTGTTCGGTAGCTTTGCGGGCGCGTTCTGCCTCCTGCGTGGCGGCGCGCTCTTTCTGTTCCGTTTCGGTTATCATTTCTTTCAGCCGTGCCACCATGGTGCGCAGTGCCTCGGCAAGAACACCCACTTCGTCGCTGCGGTTGATGTCCAGCGTTTCATCCAGCCTGCCTTCTGAAACAGCGGCGGCAAATGCCACGCCCCTGCCAAGCGGACGGAATATGAGAAATGAAGCCAGCAGGTTGACCATAAGCACAGAAAGAAGCAGTGCCGTTACCGCCATGCCTATGGTGAGGTACAGATTTTCTTTTGAGTCTTTTTCAATGGCCGCAGTGCTTTCAAAGGCCAGCACTTTCCAGTTGAGACTGTCTATGTAGTACAGGCTTCCTTCATACGTCTGGCCGCCATGCGTGAACGACAGCCGGCTGGTTCCGGTGGTGCCCTGATATCTCTTCAGGTCGGGAATGACGTCCCACAGGCTTTTGCCGATGTCCTTTTCGTCGGGAGCCGCCATGATGAAACCGTCGCGCCTTATGAGCAGGACATTTTTAAAATCCAGCACCTGCCGGGTGAAGCTTGTGATTTCATTCATGGCCAGATTGGCGCACAGCGTGCCGGCCACTGCCCCGTCTTTTGTTATGGGAACACCGGCGGCCATGACCAGTTCGCCGATGGAGGATGTGTAGGGCGTTGTGATGATTCTTTTTTCACCGTTGAAAATTCTTACATACCATTCGCGGCCCAGATCTTTTGCGTTGAAGTTGCGTATCTGCCCCTTGGCCGTGTAGGTCAGCCCGTCGCGCAGGCCGTAATAAGCTTCGCTCACGTTTGTCTGCAGCATCAGGGCGTGCAGCACTGAAAGCCTGTACTCCATGTCATCGGGGGTATGAGGGCTTAACACCGGCGCAAGCATTCTCGCTGCAAGCTCCAGCGCGTTGAAGTATGTATCGGTTTTTTCCGAAACAGCTTTGCCCACGGCCGTGGCCACTGTTTCCAGCTTGATATGCTGGGCTTTGTTCGATGATTCGCTGAAGCGCTGGTATGAAACTGCGGCCATTGCGATGATGACCAGTGCGAAAAAAGATAACACACTCAGTACAATTTTATTTTTTGCACTTAACGCCATGTCTGCTCCTGATGATTGCCGCAGGCACAGTGCGCCGGCGGGGGACAGGCGCTGCAACAGGCGCCTGCATATCTTTCATATAGTATGTGTGGAATGGAGAGCCTTTTACAGGCCCAGCGTTTGCTGTGTGCTGCCGTCCAAAGGTTTGCAGCAGGCGCTTTCCAAGCATGAAGCATGCCACTATATATAAGATATCAAGGAACTGTACTGTGTATTTATTGCGTATGATGTGTGCTGTTATATTATGTATGCAATGGTATGAGCTCGAGCGGAATGTGTGGATATGTATTCATGGTTTGTGTGTTCCATAAAAGAAACATGACAGGCGTTTCATATGATTCAATTTGCATGCTATTGATTTTTGTGTGTCATTATTGAAACATTAGTTCCATAATTGAAACACGGAAGCAGATTTTTCTGTATCGTTGTTCTAATTGGCAGGATGTATGAATTTGCCATATTGCTATATTGATTGTATTTTTTATGATGCAATGTGATTTTTATGGCAGTAGGAATATTTTTTTGAAAACTTGATGCTCGTTAATTCGATGCTGTATCGCTTCTGTGTGTATATTTTTGTTTTTGTCTTATATGTATTTTTTATTAAATATGCTGTTTTGCATTTGCGATATAGTGATTGAGCTTTTTAATTGCGTGCTGCTGTATTTGTTTTTGTGTGTATTTATGCTCTGCAATTTGATGCTTTTAGCTGCTGTTGCAAATACTTTGCAAAAAAAGTAAGAAAAACGCCGCAATCACTCCGGTTGCCAAGGGGATTTTCAGCTCAGGGAGGGGGGCTTGCGCTACAGAGCGGATATCGACGGTCTGCGGGCCGTGGCTGTGGCTGCTGTTCTTTTGTATCATTTTCAGGTGGGGGCGTTGGCCGGGGGATTTCTGGGGGTGGATGTTTTTTTTGTGATCTCCGGATTTCTGATTACCGGCATTATCCTGCCCGCCGTGCAGAACAACACATTCACCTTTTCCGGTTTTTACAAAAAGCGCGTGCTGCGTATTTTTCCTTTGTTTGCCGTGGTGCTGGCGTGCTGTTTTGCTGCCGGCATGCTTATTCTCAGCCTCAAGGAATTCCGGCAGTTTTCGCAGGATGCGGCGTATGCAGCGCTGGGCGTTTCCAATATCCATTTTTTTCTGCACACCGGTTATTTTGACTTGGCGGCAAAAGCGAAGCCGCTGCTGCATACCTGGTCGCTGGGTGTGGAAGAACAATTCTACTTCTGTCTGCCCGTGCTGCTTGTCATGCTGCGTGCGCGCAGCGTCCGCTTCCGGACTGCGGTTCTTGGGGGGCTTGCGGCCTGCTCGCTGACCGCCATGCTCGTCACGGGACGTACAGCGCCGGACGCGGCGTTCTATCTGCTGCCGTTCAGAGCGTGGGAGCTGCTGGCAGGGGCCTTGCTGGCACTGCATACGGGGGCGGTTCATGCAGGGCGCGGCAGCTTGGCGCTGCGTCAGGCCGTTTCGCTGGGCGGGGCGGCGCTCATAGGCTCCGGCATGGTGTACGCCACCCCCGCCATGCATCCCGGCTGGGTGACGCTGCTGCCTGTGGCGGGCACATGTGCTGTCATCTGGGGAGCACATGACAGCCGCACGCTGGTGAACAGACTTCTGTCGCTTTCTGCCATGCGGTTTACTGGCCGTATTTCCTATTCACTGTATCTGTGGCACTGGCCTGTGCTTGTTTTCGGCGTGATGCTGGGAGGGCCGCTCACACCGCAGCGTACGGCGGTCATGCTGATGTTCTGCGTGGTGCTTTCGTGGCTTTCATGGCGTTATGTGGAGCAGCCGGCACGACACAGCGAGCGCCTGCTGTCCGGCTGGCGTCCGGTACAGGTGTTTGTTCCCGTGTTGCTGCTGCTGGTGGCCGCGGGCATAACCGGCTTTGCCACCAAGGGGCTGCCGCAGCGGCTCACAGCACAGGGACGGCAGATGGAAACGCTGCGGGCATTTAAAAATACCGATGTGCAGCCGGAAAAACTGACTGTTGCCGCCATGACGCCGCTGGGCGGAGGCAGCGGACACCCGGACTTTATCGTGTGGGGTGACAGCCATGCGGAGCACCTGTATCCGCTGTTTGTCCGTCTGGCACAGCGGTACGGTCTGCACGGGTTGATGGCCACCCATTCCAACACCATACCCTCGCTGAATGTGCAGCTGGGCGAACAGTACGACGCCGCAGTGCAGTTTAACAGAAAAATGCTTGAGGCGGTGCGCGCCACGGGTGTGCGCCATGTGATTCTGGCTGCCCGCTGGCAGGGCTATCTTGCAGCGCGCATGTTGCAGGACGGCAGCCCCGTGCCGCCGGACAGAACCGCCGGTGCGGTGTTTGCCTCGGTCGGGCGGCTGACGGCAGACCTGCGCGCCATGGGCTGTACCGTGTGGCTGGTGGAGGATGTGCCCGGCCATGCCTTTTCTGCGCTGGATGAATTGCAGAGGCCGCTGCGGCCAAGCAATGCCGGTGAATTTGAGTCAACCGCAGCCGCTGCAGCCGATAAAGGGCGTGCCGTTGTCGAGCGGTTTCTCGATGGGCAGGCGGCAGCGGGGGTGCAGGTTGTCCGCACACGCGCTCTCTTTCTGTCCGGTGACCGCTATCTGGCTGTACGCGGCGGTGTGCCGCTGTACAGGGATACAAATCACCTGAGCGCCCCCGGTGCCCTGCTGCTTGAAGGAGCGCTGTGGCCTGCGCTGGCACAGATAGGGACCGACCGTGTTGTGGCGCACCGCACGGCACCTGTCCCTGCCCCACAGAACTCCCGCCCGTGATGTAGTGTGTTTATTCTTGCTCTGAGGCGCATATCTGGTATTGTTTCAGACTGATATCTCTACCTGTGCCAGGAGCTGAAAATGTTTGCTACCCAAGATATTCTGTTCGCCTTCGGCCTGACGCTGTTTGCCGGTCTGTGTACCGGCATCGGCAGCGCTCTGGCGTTTTTTACCCAGAAAACCAATACAAAGGTGCTGTCTGTGGCACTGGGGTTTTCGGCGGGTGTCATGCTGTACGTTTCTTTTGTGGAAATTCTGTCCAAAGCGCAGGATGCCCTGACGGCATCTCTGGGCAATGTGGCCGGTGCGTGGGCAACTGTGGCTTCGTTTTTCGGGGGCATCGGGTTCATTGCGCTTATCGACTATTTTGTACCGTCGGAAGAAAACCCCCACGAGGTGCAGAAAGTTGAGGCCATGGACGACCAATGTGAGGCAGCGCGTTTTAAAAAGCTGTACCGCATGGGAATCTTCACTGCCCTTGCCATCGGCATTCACAACTTTCCCGAAGGGCTGGCAACGTTTACAGCGGCCCTGACCGATCCCCAGCTGGGCGTGGCCATTGCCGTGGCCATTGCCATTCACAACATACCGGAAGGCATTGCTGTCTCCATACCCGTCTTTTATGCCACCGGTGACCGCAGGCTGGCGTTCAGGCTGTCGTTTCTGTCGGGGCTTTCAGAACCTGTGGGCGCGCTGGTGGGCTATCTGCTGCTGATGCCGTTTTTTTCAGATACGGTCTTCGGCGTGCTGTTTGCGGGTGTTGCAGGTATAATGGTGTTCATTTCACTGGATGAACTGCTGCCTACGGCAAAGGAATACGGCGAGCATCATCTTTCCATTGCCGGTGTTGTGGCCGGTATGGCTGTTATGGCGCTCAGCCTGCTGCTGTTTATCTGATTGCGGTGGCGGACCGTTGCAGAAAAGCCCCCGCAAGGGGGCTTTGTGTTTGCTGCAGACCGGCCCTGTAAAACGTACCGGCCATTCTGCGGGCCTGCTGGCTCTGGTTTTCTGCTGCTCCGTATGGCCGGCAGGAAGGGGGAACGCCTTTATGCAGGGGCTCCGCAAACCGGTACCGCTCTCACCAGAAAGTCCCGTGAGCGGTCTATACCGTCTTCTTGCATACTTGCAGCGGCAAATGCCACAACCTCTTTGAAGGAGGCGGCAGGGGGCATTTCGCGTTGTTCCTCAGCCCGGACCTGAGCCTCAAGAGCAAGTACATCGGCTGCGTTTTCAAGTGCGTCAGCAAGGTCCTCCCCGTATGTAAAAGCCCGTGGACACTCCGCGAACCGGACAAGATAGCCACCTTCCATAGTGGGCAGAAGTGCTGCGTAATGGTTTTCCATATCTGTTGTTTTTCCTTGTGGCAGAAGAACCGTCCCGCGAAGCCGTCAGTTTTGCTGCCGGTGCTGCGCCACATGCGTGATTCTGTGCCGCCAGCGCCGGTTGTCTGATGGAGATCCGGGCCGGAACGTGTTTGCCGCCGCTGGAAACGGGACGGCGGGCAGTGAATGAGGGCTTCCACCGGAGGGCGGGGCCGGTGGGCCTGTCTGACGGGTAACATGTTGATGATATGCTTTTTTTGCAGCAAGGCAAGAGGCTTTCAGCGGCTTTGTATAGATTATGCCTTTCAGATTTTTGCAGCACTGTCTGCAGCAGTGAGCGGCGGGCGCGAAAGGTCGTCGGCGGTTTTCCGGTGTCTTTTTGCGGCACAGGAGGGCTTGAGGTCTTCGGTGCGGAATTGTGTGCGGCGATGCGCCGCAAGGGGGCTTTGTGTTTGCTGCAGACCGCAGATGTGGGCGAAAGAATAAAAAAAGGCGGCTACATTTCTGTAGCCGCCCTGGCACTCGTGGTGCCGAGAGAGAGAATTGAACTCCCGACACGGGGATTTTCAGTCCCCTGCTCTACCAACTGAGCTATCTCGGCGTCGCGGAGACATTGTTTAAGCAAAGCGGCATATCATTGCAAGCCTTTTTTTGCCTTTTCCTGAAAAAAGTTGCCGGAACGCCCGCGCAGCTACAAAAAAAGCCGCTTGGCATTGCGCATGGCGTAGTCGCAGTCGGCCACAAAACGCAGTGAAGCCTTCTGCGTGGGGGTGGCGTCTTCGGGTATCCGGCCATGGCGCAGCCAGTCGAGCATATCCTCCACAGGCGCGGTAACGCTGAACCAGTAACCCTGCGGGGCCGGTACGGGGCTGTGGGCATAATGTCCGAACAGGATTTTATCATCCACGATGATGACGGGCATGCAGGGCATGGCACGGGTTTCGTACAGTTCCACCAGTCCGTCATGGCGTGCGGCAAGCCGGACAAGAAAGTCGCGCGAGCTGTTGAACTCATGCTCCATCTGCGCCAGAGAATAATCGGGCCGCAGGACATGCATGAATTCTTCCATCCAGCCCCTTTTGGGGTCAAACGGCAGAGTGATGGCATGCAGCTTGCGGAAGCCGGGCTTGGTGAGTGCGGTGCTCAGGGCTTCGATGTGACGCGGTGAACGGGCGAAGTTGGAGTAAAGTGCGGCGTGCATGATGATGCGCCTGCGGGCTTCTGCAAAGACAAACGGCAGGCTTGCCGTATGGATGCCTACATACATGGATCATTCTCCGTTGTTGGATTCGTCCGGCAGAGCCTTGTCCGATACCGTGTGTCCTGTGCGGCCGGAGCATTGCTGCGGCAGGTCCTGCGGTGTGAAGCCCAGCTTGCGCATACGCTCCGGTGCCAGCAGGCTGCGGATGTTGTCTTCCGGCACGCAGAGAGCCTGCGCCGCCACCCGGGCAAACGGAGTGCCGGTGGTCCGGGCCGTGTGCAGCATCTGCTCCACGGCAGTGTGGCCGGCCAGCGGCACCAGCACCGCCGCCAGTGCGGCGGAACGTCCCACATGGCTTTGTGCCTGTTCCGCCTGCGGCTCAAGGCCCTGCATGCAGCGGTTGTTGAGCAGCGTCACGCTGCTGCGCATCAGGTGCAGCGACTCGAGCAGGGTGTGCGCCAGCAGCGGCATGAACTGGTTCAGTTCCAGCGTGCCCATGGCCGAAGCGTGCGCGGCAAGACCGTCGTTGGCCAGCACCCGTAGCGCAGCCTGTGAAACGGCTTCGGCGATGACAGGGTTCACTTTGCCGGGCATGATGGTGGAACCGGCCTGCATGGCGGGCAGTTTCAGCTCGCCCAGTCCGGCACAGGGGCCGCTGCCCAGCAGCCGCAGGTCCGTGCTGATTTTAAGCAGATTGGCTGCCAGCGCCTTGAGAATGGCGGAAACCTCGACCAGCTGGTCGGTGTTCTGGGTGGCATCCACCAGATTTTCCGCTCTGGAAAGTTTGAGTCCCGTAACGCTGCGCAGGGTGTCTGCAGCTTTCAGTATGTAGTCGCGGGGGGCTCCCAGACCGGTGCCGATGGCCGTGCCGCCCAGACTGACCTGCCGTATGCGTTCTCTGGATTTGAAAACCCGCCATCTGTCGCGGGCCACTGCTTCTGCCCATGCCCCGAATGTCATGCCGAACGTCATGGGAACAGCGTCCTGCAGCTGGGTCCGGCCCAGACGCAGCGTGTCCTGATGTGCGGCTTCAAGCTGCTGCAGCTGCGCCTGCAGGGCGGCGGTTTCTTTTTCCAGCGCAGTCAGTTCGTGCAGCATGGCCACGCGCAGTGCGGTGGGAAAAACGTCATTGGTGGACTGGTGCATGTTGACATGATTCAGGGGGCTGACCAGCGAATGCTGTCCGGGAACGCCTCCGAGCAGCTGGCAGGCGCGGTTGGCCACCACCTCGTTCATGTTCATGTTGGCCGAGGTGCCGGCCCCGCCCTGAAACGGGTCTGTGATGAAGCTGTCCTGATGGCTGCCGCCGATGATTTCCAGGCAGGCGGTTTCGATGGCTTCTGCCAGCCGGTTGTCCAGATACCCCAGACGGGCGTTGGTGCGCGCGCAGGCCAGCTTGACCTGAGCAAGAGCACGGATGAGCGGGGGGGCAAGGCGGTAGGGGCTTACGGGAAAATTTTCTGCGGCACGCAGCGTGTGTATGCCGTACAGCGCATCGGCGGGCAGTTCCCTGCTGCCCAGCGCGTCATGTTCAGTTCGCATAGTCCTCCGTGCCTGTTCACTTTTTCAGGATGTCGGTACCGTAACACGGGCGGCCATGCGGTTCAACAGAACGGCGCGGTTATCAGAACGGCACGGGCGGTGGCGTGGTTACAGGCGGGCCCGGTATCTGCGTGCAGGGTTTTGCCGGCCGGTAAGGGGAATGCGTTTTTGCAATATGAACGGAGAAACACGGTTTTCCTGACGGAAAAGGCATAGTTCGCCGATGTGCAGTGCGCCGGGCAGAAAAGGAGCGACGAGGGGCGCCAGTTTTTCGCACAGTGCGCGTCTGCATGCGGGGTCGCGGATTCTGCCCGTGAGGGCCATGTAAAAGCGGTAATCTTCAAGCACAAAAGGATAGCCGAACCGCATCAGCAATCTTTCCTGCCTTTCTGTGAGAGGCTTCATGCGGTGACGTTCCATGTCTGCGGGGCTGAGCGGTGCACGCAGCGGTTCAAAAAAACGCAGGCAGGCATCGGCCAGTCTGCTGATGGCTTTGCAGGGGCGTTCCGGCACCAGTGCTACCTGTGCTCCCAGACAGGCCAGCCGCAGCGGCGGGCCGCAGACCGGCGGCTGTGTTGTGCAGAACTCTTCCAGTGCGGCGGAAAGCTGCGCCGGTGTGATGCGCGGTGCAGCCTCAAACGGGGCCCGTATGGTGGCGTGGAACCCGCGGCGGCGTGTTCCGGCAAGCAGGTTTTCTGTTTTATGCCCGCAGAATGAATCCCGCAGTGCCGGATGGGAGGGCATTGTGTCGGGTACCGCGGAAGGCGTCCGGCCCAGCCAGCGGCGGCCGAATTCTTCCAGCGGGCTGCCGTGCGGCGGAATCATGTATACAGCGTATCTGCGGGACAACTGCGTTCTCCGTTGCCGTAGGCCGGACACGGGGACGGCCTGATGCCGGACATGCGCGGCCATCAGGCGTCCTCCGGTGCAAAAGGGGGATGTTCCGTTGTGCCTGTGCCGTGTGACGGAGATGTGGCGGCGGTGTGCCTGTTGCGCGTCAGAAAGGTACGGGGGTGCCCAGCAGGGCCGCGGCCTCGTGGGCGCGCAGGTTGTGCCCCAGCAGTCTGGGGATGCCGGTGTTCAGTTCGACCACTGCGGCACACGCGTATGAAGGATAAAAGGAGAAAAGATCGTCAAGCGGGGTGTCTGTAAGATGGCAGAGCAGCGTGCGCAGCCACCCTGCGTGCGTCACCGCCACGGCGGGAAAGGGACCTGCGCTCATGAGCGCCAGAGATTTGCGCATGCGGATCTGGACATCGGCAAAGCTTTCACCCTGCGGCGGGCGGAATCCGGCCATGTTGCGGCCGCGTTCTTCGTATTCGCGGGGGTACAGATGCTCGATGGCGGCAAAGGGCATACCCTCCCACCGGCCCAGATTGATTTCGTCCAGATCGGCCAGCACGGTGACTTCACTGCTTTCCAGCCCGCCTGAAAGGGGGGCCAGCGTCTGACGGGCCCTGATGGCGGGGCTGCAGTACAGTGCGGCTATGCGCGGCGGGCGCGGGGGGGCATCGGCGTGCACGGCTCCGCAGGCGGCCTGAGCAGCCTGCGCTCCGCACCGGCAGGCTTCTTCAGGGTCGGGCAGCTGTTCTATGCCGAACGCCGCGGCTATGCCCTGCGCCTGAGTCAGACCTTCCGCCGAAAGCTGCACGGGCGTCCTGCCGATGGCGCGTCCTCCGCTGCCGGAGGTGGCCGCATGGCGGAACAGCGCGATACGGCCGTTCATGCAAGCTCCTGTTGCAGCAACCGGTAGCTGTCCTGCCCCAGAGCGGCGTCCAGCAGACGCCGCAGCGTCATTGCGCGGTGTTTGCGGGCCGAAATATCGCGTACCGCCTGCGGGTCGCGGTTCCACTCTCTTATGCGTTGGTCAAAGCGTTCTTCCATGGGAATCAGCGTCGTGCCCCGTATGTATTTATCCGCCAGCATGACCAGTTCGCGTTCACCGGGTATGCGCACCCGCGCGGGGTCCGTATCCCTGTGGGCCGCCACTATGCGCGCTGCGGCGTCAAATCCGTACCGGCGCAGCATGGCTCCGCCGGCTTTTTCGTGCTGCCTGTAGCCCTTCAATATATCGTGCAGGGTACCGGATGCAAGGGCAAGACCGGCATCGGGCAGAGATTCAACGGACGGAGAGGCGCAGCTGACCATCCGGCAGGCGAACAGAGCGGCCGCCTGTCCCACGCGTACCCCGTGTGCGCGCACATGGGGCGGCGTTGCGGCAATATCAAGCAGCGCCAGCACTTCGCCTGCCGTGGGGATGTGCCTGCGTCTGAAGGCCGCAACGGCCAGCCTGTATGCTTCGGGCGTGTCCATGTCGCGCAGGCAGCCTTCATCGGCAACGGGCACCGTGGTGTTCATGCCGAGGTCTGCAAATGCCCGGATGACGGCCCGCAGTCCGTCTTTGCCGTCATGCCGCAGTACGCTGCGCAACACATCAGCGCGCAGCAGCGGCGGATGACCCGTGCGGCTGCGGTGCGGCGATGCCACAGGCAGCGTGACGGCGTGCCCCTGCCGGACAAAGGAGGCCGCAAGCAGCATGCAGGTGGACGCGCGTACCAGCGGGGTGTCAACGGGCAGAATAAAGGCCGCGTCAACGTGAGAGACAATGGCCTGTATGCCGCACTGTACAGAGGAAAACATGCCGTTTTCAGGATGCGGGTTGGTCACGGCGGTCAGACCGCAGCGGCGAGCTTCGGCGCGCACAGCATCGCCGTGATGACCGCAGACGACAACCACTGGGCCTGTGACGGCCGCTGCCAGCGCCAGCGCCGTCTGCTCCAGAACGGTGCTGCCGCCGAGGGGCAGTATGGCTTTGCACCGCCCCATGCGTGATGATTCTCCTGCGGCCAGAATAATACCGCCGATGCGCGGCAACGGGCCTGTGATGTCCTGCGGCGGCCATGCGGGAAGACACAGCGCCGGAGGCGGGGCCGGTTTGGGCCCCCGGCACGCGCTGTTATCCTGCTGACGCAGGCCGGGGGTGGATAAACTGCGGGGCATCAGCTTGCTCCGTCTCCGTTGCCGGCGGCACGGCAGGCGATGATTTCCGCCATGATACTCACGGCGATTTCTTCGGGAGTGCGTGCCCCGATTTCCAGGCCGATGGGGCAGTGGCAACGCGCGATGGAGCTTTCATCAACCCCTTCGCTGCGCAGCTGATCATACAGCGCGTCGCGTTTGCGTCTGCTGCCGATCATGCCCACATAGCAAGCGGGAGTCTTCAGCGCCTGTTCCAGCACGGTTTTGTCGTGCAGGTGTCCTCTGGTCATGATGACCACGTAGCACTGCGGAGTGATGGTCAGCTGTGCAAAAGCCTGACCGAAATCCGGCAGCACCACGGTGCGGGCCTGAGGAAACCGCTGCGGACTGGCAAATTCTTCGCGGTCGTCCAGCACGGTCACGGCAAACCCCGTCATGGAGGCCATGGCCGCCGTAGGCAGTGCCACATGACCTGCTCCGAAAATGATCATGCGCGGTGAGGGCTGCAGCCATTCCGTAAACCGGCATGTTTTTCCGTCGCAGTCCAGCGTGGCAGACGCTGCGGCAGGCGCTGCATGACCGCAGTCAGGTGTCTTGCGGCCGGTGACGGCAAAGCAGGCCTCGCGCGTGGCGGCTGCGGTGTGTTCCAGCCGCTCCATGGTTGTTTCCAGCCCGCAGGGTCTGCCCTGCAGCAGGCTGTCGCGCGCGGCGCACAGCACCTCGGCCCCGCGTCTGCCTGCCTGTATGTGTTCAGCCACCACGGTCAGCCGGCCGCCGCAGACCATGGCGGCCTTGGCAGCTTCTTCATTGCTCAGGTCAAAATGCCTGATGACGGCCAGTTCCGGACCGGACTCCGCTGCGGAAGAGGCGAATCTGCCGGTGAGCATTTCGCGTCCCAGTTCCATGCAGCCCGCCTCCATCAGACCGCCGCCCACGGTGCCCAGTATGCTGCCGTCACGTCGCACGGCCATTTTGGCACCGCTTTCCCGCGGGGTGGAACCGGACTGCATGGCAATGGTCACAATGACCACATCTTCGCCCTGTTCAAGAAGTGCGCATACAGAATCAAGGAAGCTGTTCATGGTATGATTCTCCGGAGTTGAGAGGTGGCGTGCCCTGTGGAATGACGCGGATACGGCGTTTGCCGAAACCCGCCTGCGGTGCGGTGCGGGCGACATGGAACATTGTCCCGCCGTGGCGTGTCAGAGCCGCAGGCAGGGGTGAATCCGCCAGCGCTTTTTCTGCCTGCTGCCGCAGCGTCCGGTCCGTACCGGCTGCCGGCGCGGGGTACAGCGTGATTTGCAGCGGGGTACCGGCCCACGGCTGCCAGCATGCTTCAAAATCATGCAGCCCGGCAAGGGGCAGAAGAATGTTGTCCAGATCGGCAGGGTACAGGCTGCCGCCGTCCGGCAGTGTGATTCCTTCGCCGGTTCTGCCCCTGCCGGGGCTGATGCGTCTCAGCGGGCTGCCGCAGGGGCATGCACCGGCAAGCAGCCGCGCCAGATCGCCGGTACGGTAGCGTATGAGCGGCATGGTGCGGCGGCGCAGGGTGGTGATGACCAGTTCTCCCTCCTGTCCGTCGGGCAGGGGGGTGCCGGTAACGGGATCTATCACTTCGGCCAGCAGGTCGGCTTCGCGCAGGTGCAGTCCCTGATGTCCGCAGCCCAGCGCTCCGCCCAGACCTGTTTCCGTCATGCCCCAGTGGACAAGCACTCTGCAGCCGAAAATGCGGCGTATGAGTCCGGCCACCGCGGGGGGCACGCTGTCCCAGCACAGCAGCACCGTGTGAATGCGGCCGGGGTCGTAACCGGCTTGCTGCCAGGCCAGTGCCAGATGCCTGACATGGCTGGCCGACCCGACAATCACTGCGGCTTTTTCCGTATGGGCCAGCCGTGCCAGCGCCGGAGCGCCCTGCCCCATATTGCCGGCCACGGAGCGCATGCCTGCGTTTTCCAGCGCGGTACCCAGCAGGCGCCCCACACTGGCGGGGCGTTCTCCCGGCAGGACAGCCAGCACGGTATCGCCGGGATGCCCCACGCTCAGCATGCCCCACGAAAAAAATTCCACCGTGGCGTTCAGGTCTTCTTCAGAAAAGAAAAGTCGCTTTGGCCGGCCGGACGTGCCCGATGTGTCCAGCGTGACCACCCGCGCCACGTCATCCTGCGAGGTGCACAGCAGGCTCAGAGGTGCGCGGCGCAGCACATCGGCATGCAGCAGAGGAAGGCGGTGCAGCCCCCCGCGCGCGCTGATGCTTGCCGGGTCCACACCCTGCAGGGCTTGTCTGTAATAGGGTGAAGCCTCTGCGGCGAGGGCGAGCACCTCGCGCAGTCTGTCTGTCTGCCATGCGCTTATGCCGGAAGCCGTGAGCAGCCTGCGCAGTTCCGGATCGCTGTATGCGGGATTGCAGGCCGCGGCGCAGGAAATTCCCATGGCCCGGGCCGTCAGCCCGTCCGGAGTGAACACCGCCTGATTACGCTGTCCTTCTGCATCGCTGCCCGTGCTGTCTTTTCCGCTGTGATTTTCTCTGTCCGGTCCGGCGCAGCACGGCGCCTGTCCGCGGCATTGCCGGGGCAACACGCTGCGGTCTGCTGTCATTGTCCGCTCCTGTGCAGGGGCACTCCCTGCGCACTGGTGCAGTTCCATGCGCAGAAAGGCACTATGCGCCCGTCCGGAGCGGCCACATGGATGCAGCATCCGCGTACCCGTTCCAGATCAATGTTCCAGACATCCTGAAAGGCCATGGCCGACACGGCAAAGGTGTGCGTGGCCGCACGCTGCAGAAAACGGTCAAGGTCGTCGGCGGGCGGCTGCGGTGCGGTGCTTTCCTGCTGTTGCGGGGCGCCGTTACGCGGTGCGGCCCATTGGCGTTTGACAAAGGCTTTGGCAGCGTCGGCGCCTTCGCTGGCGGGTCTGGGGCGGCAGTCGCAGGCACTGCGCTGTACGGAAAGGCGCTGGAGTCCGCCGTCTTCACGCACCAGATAGTTGGCATGGAATGAACACAGCGAATGCTCGCAGCCGGGCGGCAGAAAATCATCGGTGGTCACAAGTCCCGCGGTCTGCTTTTCGAGGCCGCGCATGATTTCAGGCAGGGTGATGCGTTCTGCGGGGGGCGGGCCCTGTTCGGGGGCACGGGTTGCGCCGTCTGGCGCGGGGTGTCTGCCGAAGTGGCTTACCGGCTGGAAATGGACTCCGCGCACTGCAGGACACAGGGCCGCACCCAGACGCAGAATTTCTCCGATATTGTCGTCGTTGACTCCCGGTACCACTGTAGGAACCAGCACAATGCCTATGCCCGCTTCGGAAAGCAGTCTGACGGCTTCCATTTTTTCGCGCAGCAGGGGCATGCCGCGCAGGGCGGTGTAGATGGCATCCTGTGTGCCGTCAAACTGCAGAAAGACGGAATCCAGTCCGGCACGGGCCAGCTGCGCGGCAAGAGAAGGTTCGCGGGCTATGCGCAGACCGTTGGTATTCAGCTGGACAAAAGGAAAACGTTCCTTTGCCATGCTGATTATCTGCGGCAGGTCGTCGCGCATGGTGGGCTCGCCGCCGGAAAGCTGCACGTTGCAGGGGCCCGTGCGCGGGCGGGCGTTGTCCATGAGCGTCCGCAGCGCGGCCATATCCGGGTCGGGCGGGGCGGACTTGCCGGCGGAGGCAAAACAGAACCGGCAGTGCAGGTTGCAGCGTGAGGTTATTTCAAAAAGCAGGGTGCAGGTGTGCTGGTTGTGTTCCGGACACAGTCCGCAGTCAAAGGGACACCCTTTTGTTCTGCTTCCTCCGGGCGCGGGCGGAGTGGGCAGCTTGGGTTTTTTCCAGCCCTGCATGGCGGGCAGCCCCCGCCATACCGGGGTGCGGAATTCGCCGTGGCGGGGACAGCGTTTTACCTGCAGCACGGTATCACCCTCGTGTTCGTGCCGCGCGGGAATACGTTGCAGGCATACGGGGCAGAGGCTTTCGCGCATGTCGGCTTCAAGAAAAAATGGATTCATGCAGGTTATTCGTCCTTTCCCGTGGCGGGGTCCAGCGCATGGGCGTCCAGAATTTCCAGCAGCCTGCCGTACGCCGCTGCCACCAGTGTGCCGCAGCGGCTCATATCCGGCGTGCGGCATTGGCCGCCGGTAATCTGACTGCATTGAATGCCGCCGTATTGCGCGACTGCCTGCCCGAACCATTCGCCGTATTCTTCCAGCAGCAGCGGCAGAATTTCGTCTGCCGTGTCGTTATCGTGTCCTTTGGCCGTGTACAGGGCCAGCAGACAGTTGCCGCCGGTAAGCACACCGCAGGGGCCGTCGCAGTCACTGCCGCCATGGCACAGGCCCGCGGCCGCGCGCACAAGGTCGGGGTTGCGTCTGCCCATACCTTCAAGAGCAAGCAGTATGAGAATCTGGCTGCAGCAGTAGCCCTGCCCTGCCAGCCGCATCATGGTAAGCGATGTATCGTCGAGCATGGTTATTCTCCGTGGAAGGTGTGAGTGGTCTTCAGCCTGACCTGCGGGCCAGCAGCAGAAAGTAGCCTGCGCCCGTTCCGGTGTGCGGGATGTTTGCAGACCGGCCCGCAGCCGCGGCGCTGAGAGAGCACAGCGGTTCACCCGCCAGAACAAGACGGGCAGCCAGCGTACCGAGCATGGGGGTATGGTCCTCAAAGCACAGAGGCAGAAAGCCGGCCTGCCGCAGCATGGTCAGAATGCCGCTGCGCGTTGCCTGCCATCCAAGGCAGGAACCGGCGGGCAGCGTATGTTTTTTCTGACCGGTCAGGTACAGGTCGGTAACGGCCAGCGTGCCGCCGGAACGCAGCAGATTGCGGAAAATATGCAGTGCGCGGGCGGGGTCCGGCAGCAGGGAAAGAACGCATTCACACAGAATCATATGAAAGCTTTCCGGAATGAAAGGCGGCTGCATGGCATCGGCCCGCACCATGGGCACTCCTGTTGCGACGCGGCAGGGAACATCCCCCTGCCGGTGGCGGCCGGCCAGCATGTCCATGCCTGCAGCCAGCGCCCCGTAACGGCGACGCAGATGCAGGGCGGAAGCGCCGGTGCCGCAGCCTGCGTCAAGCACTCGCCAGCCGGGCTTGACCCCTGCCAGCGCCGCGGCGCGGTCGGTAAGCTCCAGCCCGCCGGGGCGCCATGCATCGGGCGAAGCTCCGCGCATGGCCGGACGGGCCCACAGCGGCTCGCAGGCCGCTGCCGGTGCTGTGCCGGTGCAGGTCACTTGTCCTCCAGCAGGCTTTCCACATCCGCCATTTTACCGGTGGCCAGATCTTCGGGAATCAGCACCAGTCCGCAGGCGGCGCAGGCAGGCAGTTCCACGTTGAACAGGCTGTCCAGATATTCCAGTTCCACGGTGGCGGGCTGCAGGGGTTGCCCGCAGCGGGCGCACACCCAGTGTGAATAATCTTTGTCCAGAACCTTCATGGTGCTCATGACGGTGTTCTCCCGTTGACTGTGCGCACGTGCATCCGGTGGCTCCACACGTTGTGCACCGTGAAGGCGTTTTCATCGTGCCGGGTGAACTCCACCCAGTAGGTGACCACAACGGGCCGCAGCGATGCCAGCCGGTGGCCCTGCGGGCTGCGCGTATCCTGCAACCAGCGGTTGTCGCGGGAATGCAGCAGCACTTTGCGCACGTCGGCATCCAGAATACGCCGCTCTTCCATGCGTGCGGCGGCCTGCGCCGTGTAGCGTATTTCCAGCGCCGCCTGCGGGCCGGAGGCGGCAGGCGCTTCATCCCAGCAGGATGTCAGCAGATATTCCCGCAGTCTGGCCCTGTTTTCATGCCGTGCCGAAAGCGAGGGGGCATGCCGTGCCGCGGCGGAAAAACCTTGCGCGCAGCAGTCGGCAGGCAGGGTTCCGGCGACGGGCTCTTCCTGCGCGGAAGGCAGGGGGGCTGCGGCGATGGCGGGAGCGTCAGCCTGCGCGGGCAGCAGAATGTCGAGCAGGTGCGCTGTGCGTTTGCCGTGCGCCGCAAGTCTGTCGCGGCACATGGCGCAATAGGTCACGGCATCGGCCTGCAGGTCTGTGCCGGAGGGGGCTGCTTCCGCTGTCTTGCCTTGTGCGGGGGGGGCCCCCAGCCGCAGCGCTCTGCCTTCTGTTATCTTTTTTCCCAGTGCCGCATTGGCCTCTGCCGCCAGACCGCCGAAACCGCAGCATTCCGTGGTTTCCGCGGTCAGTTCCGGTTCGTGCACGGCTATGCCGTAGCGTTCCAGCAGCGACCTTACGGCCTGTCGCATGGGGGCGTCTTCGCGGGTGCCGCATGGGTCGTGCAGCACCACGGCGGGGTGTCCGTCTGCGGTTGCCGGCTGCAGAATATCCGGCCGGCTGTCAGTCAGGCTGTCCATGATTTCCCACAGTCCGGTCACGTCTGCCTGCGGCAGATTGCTGCGCAGCATGACGGCGCATGAGGGACAGGCGGCAATGATGACGGGAGAGCCGAGGTTTTCCCAGTCCTGTTTCAGGGCGGCCACGGTGCCGGCGGTCAGTTCGTTTCTGCCCGACCATTGTGCAGGAGCACCGCAGCAGCGCAGCATCAGGCCCACACCCTGATTCTGCGCGGTACCGCATGATGGGGGCAGATGCCGCCGCAGCCATTCCCATGTACGGGGAATGCTGTCCGGGTCCGAAGCAGCAAGCTGGCATCCGGGGAAAAACACCCAGCCGCTTGCCTGCGTGTCCGGAGCGTGGCGCGCCAGCGTACAGTGTTCTCCGTTGGCAAATTCCATATCGCGGAGCGCGAAATCGTGGGCCGAAGGGGGCATTTTGCCGCGGCGGACCATGCTTTGCCGGGCCTCTGCACACAGCGCGCCCATATCAAAGCCGTTGGGGCACAGGGTGGCGCACAGTCCGCACTGCATGCATGAGTTGATCATGGTGTTGGCCTGCCGCGTACCCATGACGATGGATTCATTGTTGTATATGCGACGGGCGTACTGTTTCGGATAGCTGCCGTATTCCTGCAGAAAGATGCAATGCCTGACACATTCCATGCATTCACAGCGCAGGCAGCGGGCTGCTTCGTTACGGGCCTGCGTGGCGTCGTATCCGCCTGCGGGTACGGGCACGGGCGGAGCGGGTTGTACTTTTTCCAGACTGGTGAACAGCGTGGATTCAAACACGCCTTCGCGTTCGCGTCCCGCAACCAGTGAAGCTCCCTCGTGCAGCCGGGCCACAGAGGTGGCCGCCCGTCTGCCCTGTGCCGCGGCGGCTACGGGGGAAGCCCCCTCCGTAACGGAACATGGCAGCGGCGGTGCTGCAAACACGCCGTGCGTTGCCGTGCCCAGCGTCAGGGGGTCCGGTTCCGGCAGGCCTGCCATGAGCCTGTCATAGGCGCGGGGCGTGATGAATACGGCTCCGCACTCTTCCAGACAGCCGGCTGCCAGACCGGAAGTGATTTCTGTGTGTTCCTGTATTTCCGCGCCGAGTCTGCGCAGGGTGTCCAGCTCTTGCTGCAGCATGCTGTCTATGCTGTCTGCGGCAGCGGGGGGAATGTGCAGACCGTCCAGCGCATCCGCGGGCGGGGTGTCCGTGTATATGGTGACGGCAATGCCTTTTCTGGTCATATCCCATGCGGCGGCAAGACCGGCCAGATCGCATCCGAGCACGGCGGCTTTTTTGCCGCGGGAAGGGGCGGGCAGTATGCGCGGCTGGCGGGTTGCCCGCTGTGCGCAGACGTGTTCCAGCGCCGGCAGTTCTATGCTGCCGCCTGCCTGTCCGCGAATGCAGGCACGGCGGCACGGCCCGTCGCAGATGCGGGCGAGCACCCGGGGCAGGGGCATGGTGCGGCACAGTGTGGCCCATGCCTGATCATATTTTTCTTCCGCCATGCGGGTGCAGAATTCTTTCACGTCCACGTGCAGCGGGCAGGCAGCGCGGCATCGGGGCGGCTCTTCCTGTGTGCAGCGTGCTTCCCAGCGGCGCAGTTCGGCCTGTTCCATAACGTCTGTCCCCCGGAACGTCGTTCACACATGCACCGTTACGGCACACGCGCGGAAAAAAAAGGACGGCCCCCGCCCCTGAGCGGGGGCCGTCTGCATGGTATCTGTTACGCTATGCCTTGGCCTGCAGGCCTGCAAGCACCTTTTCCGGCAGGGCCGGCAGTCGGGTGATGCGTACGCCGCATGCGTTGTATATGGCGTTGATCACGGCTGCATGGGGGCAGGTGAGCGGCAGTTCGCCCACACCCGCTGCGCCGAAGGGCCCTTCAGGCCGGTCCGATTCGTGGTAGATCAGTTCGATTTCATCGGGCACCTGCTTGATGTAGGGGAAGCCCGCACCCTTCATGGTGGAGTGCTTTTTGATGTCTTCGAAGTCTTCAGTGAGGGCCAGACCGATGGCCTGAGCAACACCGCCGTACATCTGTCCGTCCACGGCCAGCTTGTTCACGATCTTGCCCACGTCGGCGATCATGGTCATTTTTTCCACGGTGGTCTTGCCGGTGGCCACTTCCACGGCCACTTCGGCCATGAAGATGCCGTACATGTACACGGCAAAGGGGTTGCCCTGACCGTTGGTGTCGCAGTCGGTGCAGGGGGCTGTCCATTTACCGTTGTACTTCGTGGCTATCTTTTCATCGACCATTTCCTGATAGGTGCGGTAGGTGCCGTCGCTCTTGCGCATGCCGCCGAGCAGCAGCTCACATGCCGCTTTTATGCCGCGTCCCACCACAACCTGCGAGCGGCTGCCGCCTGCGGGGCCGCCGTTGGGGCAGAATTCGGTATCGTTGAGCACCAGCTTGATGTTTTCAGGAGCGATGCCCAGCGGGCGCAGCGCCTCGTGGGCGGTGGTCAGCGCGCCGATGTCGGCACCCTGTCCGTGGTCGTGCCATGTGGTGTAGATGCTGACGGTGCCGTCGGGATGCAGTTCTGCATCGACTTCGGCGGTGTCGGGGCCGTCAAGACCGCAGCCGTATACGCCCAGCGATATACCCACACCGCGTTTTACTTCGGCGGTGCTGTTTTTGGCTGCTTTTTCCAGTGCGGCCTTGTACTTGGGCCGCGCGGTGTCAAGCATGTCGGGCAGGCTGAATACTTCGGGATTCTGGCCGGTGGGCGTGGTGGCTCCGGGGCGGTATGCGTTTTTGTAGCGCAGTTCCAGCGGATCCATGCCCAGTTTTTCGGCCAGCATGTCCATAAGCACTTCAGAGGCGAACTCACTCTGGGGCGAACCGTAGCCGCGGAATGCCGAACCCCATGCGTGGTTGGTGCAGACGGTGCGGCCTTCGCCGCGGATGTTGGGAATGTCGTAGCCGGCACCGATGAACTGTGCGCCGCGCAGGGTCAGCAGGTCGCCGAATTCGGAATAGGGACCGTGGTCCACCGACCAGTCGCTTTCCATGGCAAGCAGCTTGCCCTGCTTGTCGGCAGCAAAACGCACATTCATGAAGAAAGGCGAGCGTTTGCCGGTGTAGGTCTGCTGCTGGTACCATGTGTAGTTAAGGTATACGGGCTTGCCGGTGGCCATGCATGCCGCGCCGACCAGCGCTTCCATGGTGGGGCTGAACTTGTAGCCGAAGGTGCCGCCTGCGGGGTTCTGCACCATGATGACGTTTTCGGGTTCAATGCCCAGACCGGGAGCGATCATGTACAGGTGCAGGTGCAGGCCGATGGACTTGGAATGGATGCACAGCTTGCCGTCTTCGTTGAAGAAGGCAAAACCCACGTCGGGCTCGATGGGCATATGGGGCTGACGGCCCACATAGAAGTCGCCTTCGGCCACCACATCGGCTTTTTCAAAGTAGGATGCTGTTTCCTCGCCCTTGGCGATTTTCTGTTCAAAGTACACGTTGGGGGTGCCGGGATGAATTTCCATGGCGTCTTCGGCCATGGCTTCCGGAGCGCTCATGTAAGCGGGCAGGACTTCCAGATCCACCTTGACCTTGGCGGCAGCAGCTTTGGCGTGTTCTTCGGTGTCGGCGCATACGATGGCTATCGCGTCGCCGTACTGGTATACCTTGTCATCGCAGAGGATGGGGCGGTCCCAGCCGTCACCTTTGTTGGTGGGAAAGGTGATGAGACCGGTGATGCGGTTTTTGCCCTTGATGTCTTTGTGGGTCACAACCTTGGCGACGCCGGGCATGGTTTCCGCTTCGGAGGTGTCGATGCCGAGAATGCGTGCGTGCGAGACTTCGGCCTGCACCAGAGCGCAGCGCAGGGTGCCTTCGGGCATTTTTATGCCCAGATCGGCGCCGTAGTCCAGCGTGCCGGTAACCTTGGCAATGCCGGAAGGACGGGGGTATTTGGTGCCCCAGATGCGTCCGTCTTCGGGAATTTTGAACAGCAGCTCGTTGACTTTCATGTCGCCGCGCAGCACAGCTGCGGCATCCATCACGGCGTCCACCAGCGGCTTGTATCCGGTGCAGCGGCAGGCGTTGCGATGTTTCTGGAACCAGTCGCGTACATCCTCGCGGGTGGGCGAGGTGTTCTGATCAAGCAGAGCCTTGGCGGAAACGATGAATCCCGGCGAGCAGAAACCGCACTGTGCGGCGCCGTGGGCCAGCCATGCCACCTGCAGGGGGTGCAGGTGGTCGGGAGTGCCTATGCCTTCCAGCGTGGTGATGACCGCGCCGTCGGCAAGGCGGCTCATCTTGTAGCTGCACGAGCGGACAACCTTGCCGTCGACAATGACGCTGCAGCTGCCGCACTGACCGGTTCCGCAACCGATCTTGACACTGGTAAGCCCCAGGCTTTCGCGCAGGTACGTTGCAAGCGTTGTGTCCGGCTTGGCAATGGCCATCCGGGGCGCTCCGTTGATCATGAGCGAACGTTTGATCATCGCGATCCTCCTTGCGGATTGATGTGCCGGTGCCTGTTCACGCAGACCGCGGCACTGTGTATGTGTATCCAAAAGCCCGTAAGCGGGCGGTCTGGAACATGTTGCTGCTTATGCCGACTTGCCGAAGGGGCAGACCGGATATCTGCACGGTTCGCATCCTGCGCAGAAACCGCCGTGAGCCAGCGAGGCAATGTCCTGCCTGGTTACCGGCTGCCCTGCCAGCAGACGGGGCACCACCAGATCAAAAATGCTCGCGCGGTAGTACATGACGCAGCCGGGCAGCCCCAGAACGGGCACATCGCCCAGATACGCCAGCATGAACATCACCCCCGGAAACGTGGGTGAGCCGTAGGTCACCACGTCGGCTCCGGTGGAACGTATGCTGGCAGGTGTCTGGTCGTCGGGGTCCACACTCATGCCGCCGGTCACCACCACCATGTCCGCGCCTTCTGCGACAAACGAAAGTATGGCGGCACGGGTGGCCTGCGGGTCGTCGCCCACAAAGGTCTGTCCCATGACGGATGAACCGAGCGCAGCGAATTTTTTGCGCATGACCGGTCCGAATTTGTCTTTGATGCGGCCGTGGAGAATTTCATTGCCGGTGGTCACGGCCCCCACCCTGAACTGACGCAGCGGGGCGACCTGCACCACCGGATAGTGGGCGGCGCAGATGGCTTCCACCTGTTCTATGCGTTCGCGTTCTATGACCAGCGGCACAATGCGTGTACCCGCCACAGGCCGGGCCATGGGAATGTGCTGGTTGGTGTGCATGGTGGCCAGCACCACGTCGGGCACGCTGTTTATGGCGGCCAGCGCCTGCGTGTTGATCTGCAGCAGCCCCGGTTCGGCGATGAAGTTGATGCGGCCCTCGCTGCATTCCGAAAGAGATATGCCCGGTCCGGCAGCCGCTTCGGCTATGCGCCGCGCGGCTTCATCCTCATGTATGTGCGTGTCGCCCAGCGAAAGAACATAAAGATGTTCCTTGCCGATGTTCAGCAGGTGGGGAATGTCTTCTGCGGTGATGACATGGCCTTTTTTGAATGCGCGGCCTTTGAATTCTCCGGGAACGATACGGGTCAGGTCGTGGCAGAGCACGGTGCCGACAGCTTCCTGAACAGGGATGGATTTCATCATGACGAGGCGTCTCCGGTAGAGCGGCAGAGCCGTTGCTGATTTTTCATATGCCTGTGCAGGCATATTAACTGTTCTTAAAAAAGACACAAAACGTGTCTGTACACACAGCGCAGCTGCCGTGCGGCAGACGCTGCGTTGTTTGCGGTGCCACATGGCACTTCGGGGGCCGGTGCCGCACACAGCGGCTGCCGGTATATACGCAAAGAACGGGCCAGTTTTATATGGTTAGTGATATAGCATTGTTATGTATTATTGTATGCCTTCACGTGGGCTGTGTCATCCGTTAATTTGTGCTAAAAAGCACAAAGTCTGCCTGCGTCGTACTGAAAAACATTGATAATCTGGCACGTTATCATGTGTGTCATTGTGACCCTGTTTTATATCGCCGTTGAGTCACTTTGTCACATCTTTCAAGTCGCCTGTGCGTATAGGTTATTCTTTGTGTCCTGCGGTTACAAATTGTAACGCTCCAGCTTGCGGTACAGGGTTTTGCGTCCTATGCCCAGCGCCTTGGATGCCTGCTGTCTGTTTCCGTTAAAAAAGGCCAGAGCGCGGGTGATATGTTCACGCTCCATGTGTTCCAGCGAAAAGATGCTGCTTTCCAGCCCGCTCTGTTCAGCCCGTTCCACAAGATCGCGCGGCAGTGAACGTTCTGAAATGATGCCGTTTTCTGAAAGAATTATACTGCGCTCCAGCACGTTGCGCAGCTCGCGCACGTTGCCGGGCCAGTCGTAGTGCTGCAGGCACTGCATGGCTTTGTCACTGACGGTCAGTTCGTTGTGGCCCATGGCATTGCCCAGTCTGCCCAGAAAATGCTCCACAAGCAGGGGGATGTCTTCTTTGCGGTCGCGCAGCGGTGCCACGCAGATGTTGAATACGTTGATGCGGTGAAAAAGGGCGTCATTGAACCGGCCTGCCTCCACTTCTTCCAGCAGGTTGCGGCTGGTGGCGAAAAGAAAGCGGATATCCACCTGCCTCTCGCTTTTCTCGCCCACGCGGCGGTATCGTTTGGCCTCCAGTACCCGCAGCAGTGCGCCCTGCACTTCCGGCGGCAGTTCGCCGATTTCGTCCAGAAACAGTGTGCCGGTGTCTGCAAAGGCAAGCAGCCCTTCGCGGTTGTCGGTGGCGCCGGTGAACGAGCCTTTGGTATGGCCGAAAAGTTCGCTGCGCATCAGTTCTTTTTGCAGGGTGGCGCAGTTTTTCACCAGAAAAGGCTTGCCGCTTCGGGTGCTGAGCGCCTGAATGGAATGGGCCACAACATCTTTGCCCACGCCGCTTTCGCCGGTGATAAGCACAGGAACGTCGGTGGGAGCGACTTTGCCGACCAGATAGCGTATCTGTTTTATTTCTGCTGAATTACCGACCATCTTTGAAGGCGGAGCGCTGCTGTGCGAGTGGCGGAAGCTGCGGTTTTCGCGCTGCAGGCATACCCGCTGGTAGGCCCGTTCGACCACCAGTTCCACCCTGTCCAGATGAAAAGGTTTGGTCACATAGTCGTAGGCGCCCAGACGCATGGCTTCCACGGCGTTGTCTATGTTGCCGTGTCCGGTGATAAGAATGAATTCAACGTCGGGATATATGCCTTTCAGCTCGACCATGAGGTCCAGCCCGTCGGCGTCGGGCAGGCGGATGTCGGAAATGACAACGTCATAACGCTGGCGGCTCAGTTTTTCACGGCCTTCGCGTCCGTTCTGGGCGGTGTGGACAATGCGGTCCTGTGTGGTCAGTTCGCGTTCGAGCAGTCGCAGTATGGATTCTTCGTCATCAATGACCAGAATGCTGTAGATGTCAGACACGTTGTTCTCCGCGGTTGCCGGGTAGCGTTACGGTGAATTGCGATCCTTTGCCTTCCGTGCTTGTGACGGTTATTTCGCCGCCGTGCTTGCGGACTATGGAATAACAGGTGGAAAGACCGATGCCGATGCCCTTGCCCACATTTTTGGTGGTGAAGAAGGGTTCGAAAAGTTTGTCTATGTTGTCCGGCGGAATACCGCAGCCCGTGTCGCTGACAATGAGTTTTGCGCCGCTTTCGCCGAAGGGGGCTGTTTCCACGGCCAGCACGCCGGAAAAGTAGCAGCGGTCTTTGTTTCCGGTTTCGCTCATGGAGTCGAGCGCATTGGTCAGCAGATTGAGCACCACCTGTTTCAGCTGGGCTTCGTCGCCGAAAATATGAGGTACGGTTTCGTCAAGGTTCAGATTGACCTTGATGTTGTGATGCTTTTTGAAGTGGTTGTGCAGCAGCCAGACTGTTTCCGAAACCACGGAGTTGAGACTGAGCTGCGAAAACTCCGCCGAGGAGGGACGGCTGAAGGTCAGAAGAGTCTGTACGATGTCCTGACAGCGCAGACATTCTTTGAGAATGGTGTCGGTGTATTCCTGAAAGTCGGTGAACAGCTGGTCATCCACCAGTCCGCGCAGCTTGGGCAGACGACGCCGGATGCCTTCGGCAAAGCCTGTCACCGCCGTAAGGGGGTTGTTTATCTCGTGTGCGACACCGGCTGCCAGCACACCCATGGTGGCCATTTTTTCGGCCTGATAGAATTTCGCCTGATATTCTTTTTCCAGTGTCACATCGCGTTTGAAAATGAGCACGCGGTGTTCGGGCAGGTACGGGCTTTTAAGCGGCGATGCCACCATCTCGAACTGCATGTTGCGTCCGTTGATGCGGAAAATGGCAGTCTCGCGGCATACCGTGTCCGTGCTGAGCGAGCGGAACGCGGGACATTCGCGGCAGGGGGTGTGGGAATGCCTGAAGTATTTGTAGCAGTACTGTCCGTGGGGGTCGCTGTCGGGGAACAGCTGCATGAATACATGGTTTACCGAGATGATGCGCAGGTCTTCGGAAAGCACCATCATCACATCGGTAATGCCGTCAAGGATGGCGGCTGTTTCGCGGCGCTGTTCCTCCAGCTCCTTGTTGCTTTCTTTCAGTTCCTCAATGCTCTGCTGGAGTTCCTGAAAAAAATTCAGCTTGCTGTGTTCAATGCCGACAAGGTCTTCTATGGTTGTTTTGCCTTTCATTACCAGGCCTCTTTGCATATCCCCATCAGGTCAGTCCAGGTGGCTTCGCGCGGGTTGGTAAGTGCGCATTCGTCCGGCACCGCCATTTTGCATATCTGCTCCAGCTGACTGTCGTCGGGCAGAATATCACGCAGTCTGGTGGTGACCTGCAGCGAACGGAACATGTGTTCCAGCTGTTCTATGCCCTCCAGTGCGCGGCCGGTTCCGGCGGGGTCGCAGCTTTGCAGCACCACGGCGGCGATGTTGTCCATTTTTTCGCGGCACACAGGCAGGTTGTACCGCATGACGTGCGGCAGCAGTACCGGATGCACCAGCCCGTGCAGCACGTCGTAGCGTCCGCCCAGCGAGTGCGCCAGCGCATGTCCTATGCCCAGCCCGGCATTGCTGAAAGACATGCCCGCCGCGGTACTGGCGATGCTCAGCTTTTCCAGTGCCGCGGGGTTGCGCGTGCGGGCTGCCGTTTCCAGATTTTCCATGATCAGCCGGATGGCATACAGCGCCTGCGTCTCCGTAAACGGAGAAGCCAGCCGCGATACATAGGATTCAACCGCGTGGGCCAGTGCGTCTATGGCCGAAGCGAGAATCAGTTCCACGGTTTTTGTGAGCAGAAGAGAAGGGTCTATGATGGAGACGTTGGGCACCAGCGAACGGCTGATGATGGACATTTTGAGCTGCCGCTCCACGTCGGTGATAATACAGTACTGTGAAATGTCAGAGCCGCTGCCCGCCGTGGTGGGGATGAAAATCATGGGCGGCAGGGGACGCATGATGCGGTTGGCGCCCTCGTAATCATGAATCCGCCCGCCGTTGCTGGCAATGGTGGCAATGCCCTTGGCGGCGTCAATGGGGCTGCCGCCGCCGAGACCGATGATGAGATCGGCGCGTTCTTCAGTGTACAGACGGGCGCCCTCGTGCACCTGCCAGTCTCGGGGGTTGGAATCCACATCGTTGTAATAGACGCATTCCAGCCGGTCTTCGGAAAGAATGTCAATGACGTGCTGCACCCAGCCCGCCTTTTCCAGCCCGGGATCACTTACCAGAAATATCCGTCTTGCTCCGAGCCGCAGCGCACACTGTGCAAGATACCGCAGGCTGGAGTTGCCGAAGATGACTTCCGGAATAGCGAACTTCGTTACCGACATGCCGCCTCCTCGGAGCGTATAAAGAAAATCAGTCTTGTTGATACCCGCTTATCTCCCGTTAGGGCAAGCCCGTGAACAAAAATTGCTTATGCTTTTCAGGACATAATAAATATCCGTCGTGCCCCTCATGTGCAGTGTCGCGGTGTCCGGCGTACCATAATCATCAACCGTCTGTAAAAGTGCAGTTACTGCCGGACGCATTATAAAGACCGTTATTTTGTGCCATGTCTCCGTACGTTCTGTTGACCTGTATGCAGCACAATATATATTCAAATGATGAGGGACCGTGCCTGCACTGCGTGGCAATAGTGCCTTTTGCGCATGCATGTTTCTGCAACAATGGGGGATTTATGAAAATAGCTGTGGAAATAACAGTGTTCGGCCATGTGATAAAAGAGGTCGTGGACTATCCCGGGCAGCCTGCTTCGCAGGCGGAAGTCATCCAGTGGCTGATGAATCAGACCGGTTACCGCTGGGCAGACTACGAAAATGCCGCAGCCGAGGACAGGCAGATATACCATCTGGATGATTCCGTGGTGCACTGACCGTGCCTCAGGGCACGCAGGCATATACGGGCCTCCGGCAGCATGCTGCCGGAGGCCTTTCACGTTCATGTCATCCTCTGCTGATGACGATGCCTGCTTCGTCTTCGCCCTGTACGGGCAATGCGCCGGCGGTGCAAAGCTGTCGTACCGTGGCGTGCAGCGCCGTGCGGCTTCCGGCGCAGCCGCCGGAAAGCGGCCCCAGCTGGTCAAAGGGAATACACATCTCGCTGCTTACGTATACCATGCCGTGCAGCCAGCGTTCCAGCGAACGGGCGCGCAGGGCAAAACGGCTGCGGGTGAAGGACCGCATGTCGGGCAGCGAGCGCAGTGCGGCAAAAACCTGCGGCGAAAATTCCACAACGCAGCGGTCCTGAGTGCTGTCCAGCAGCAGTCTGTTGATGATGCGCAGCGTGTAGTGCAGTCTGCCGTTGGAAACTTCAAGCAGGCCGCAGGCCATGCGCTGCAGACTGAGGGCTGTTTTGCGTCGCGTGGCGCGGTCGTCAGGCCTTTTCATGGCTCTGGCTATGCCGCCCGTCATCATGCCCACGCAGGTGCCTGTGCGTCTGCCGGTATGTGCCGAGCTTTCCATGCAGGCCAGCAGTACATCAAGGTCGAACTGGTCAAGGCGTTCTCCGGAATACAGCATGGTACGTGCGGAATCCGTGGATGCCAGCGGCAGCCTGCTGACCACCGGCCTTTTGCGGGCGTACACGGCCTGAAAGAGGTCCGACGCCAGCAGCGCCGACGGCGGCAGGTGCATGAACACCGCCTCGTTGTGCAGGATGGGCGTGCTGCGCTGTACGGCATGGGCCGGTCTGCGTTCCGCGGGGGCGGATTCACTTTCCAGTCGGTCGAATTCATCATAGAGCATGGTTAGTTCTCCCGGCAGTCTGTTGTGGTGGCGCAGCCCGTGCCCGGCGCAGGAACCGCCGGCGGGGAAGCCGCGCCGGCGGTTCCGGGCAGTTGCGCGGTTACAGCTCGTTGGGCAGTTTTTTCAGCTGGGCATAGCTGAAAACAGGCCCGTCCTGACAGACGTATTCTGTGCCGATGTTGCATCGGCCGCATATGCCCACGCCGCACTTCATGCGTTTTTCCAGCGTGGTGATGATCTGCTCGTCGGCAAAGCCGAGTTCATGCAGCGCCTGTATGGTGAACTTGATCATGATGGGCGGTCCGCAGGTGACTGCCACGGCATTCTGCGGCGAAGGATTCATTTCTTTCAGAATGTTGGGTATGAGGCCCACTCTGTGGGGCCATTCGTCGGCGGGGTTGTCCACCGTGAGCACCGTGTGCATGTCGTCGCGTTCCAGCCATTGCGGCAGCTCATAGCTGAACGCCATGTCCGCAGGGCTGCGTGCGCCGTACAGCAGTGTTATTTTGCCGTAGTCTCCGCGGTTGTCCAGCATGTAGAGCAGCAGTGTGCGCAGCGGTGCCATGCCGATGCCGCCCCCTATGAAAACGATGTCTTTGCCCTGCATCTGCCTGTACGGAAAGGCGTTGCCCAGCGGGGCGCGCACACCTATCTGGTCGCCGGCACGCAATGAGTGCAGTTTGCCTGTCAGTTCGCCCACCTTCATCACGCTGAACTGCAGGTATTCTTTGCGGGTGGGCGGCGAATTGATGACAAAGGTTGATTCTCCCGCGCCGAAGACGGAAAGCTGTCCCACCTGCCCCGGTTCAAACTGGAAGTTGTCCATGGCGGCGGGGTCGTTCAGCCTGACGCGGAACGTTTTGATGGCGGGTGTTTCGGTGACGACTTCCTGTATGGTCGCCATGTAGGGCAGATACAGATTATCCTGCGGGCTATTCATGAGCTTGCTCCGGCGTTGCGCATTGCGCCCGCTGCATGGCACTGTGCACGATGCGGCGGATGTCCATGGTTACGGGGCAGGAGCTGATGCACCGGCCGCAGCCGACGCACGAAAGAGCCCCGTCGTGTATTCTGGGATAATAGCTGAACTTGTGTCCGATGCGGTTGCGGTAGCGGTGGGCTTTGGTCGGGCGCGGATTGTGCCCGCTGCCTTCCAGTGTGAACTGGAAAGACATGCAGTTATCCCACGTGCGCAGTCTTCTTCCTTCCAGCCCGTTGCTTTCATCCGTGATGTTAAAACAGTAGCAGGTGGGGCACAGATAGGTGCACGCCCCGCAGCTGAGGCATTTGGCCGTGACTGACTGCCAGAACTCCATATCGTCGAACAGCGCCGCCACGGGTTCCGGCGCGGCCGTGAAATCGGCCGGGGCGCAAGGCACGGCCGCGCGGGCTGCAGCGCATACGTCCGCGGCTTCCTCTTCCCTGTGAGCGGCTTCGGTAAACAGCGGGTGCCGCAGCACTGCTTCGCCGGCCTGAGTCAGCGGGCGCACGATGAAGCCGTCCTGCACAGGGGTGAACAATATGTCGCTGCCTTCGGTATCATCGGGCGCACCGCCCACGGCCGTGCAGAAACAGCTCTGTTCCGGACGGGTGCAGACGACGGAGGCCACCACGGTGGCTGCACGCCGCGCCGTGTAGTAAGGATCTTTGCCCCTGCCGGCATCGTATACGCGGTCAAACACCGTGAACGCCCGTGCGTCGCAGGGGCGCGGCCCGAAAAGCAGTACAGCCCCCTGCGGCATGACGGGCTGCACGTCCAGCGAGGTGCTTCCGTCTTCCTGCTTTGCGTAGCTGAACTCAAGCAGAGTCTCGCAGGCCGGCAGCAGTACGTTTTTGGGCGGGGTCTGTGCCTGTCTGTCTAGTTCAAGCGCCTGTGTCTGCGCGGCGGCGTCCTGCGCGCAAAGCCGGTGAAAGTGCACGCCTGTCTTGTCGCGCAGCGGTGCGTACACCGTGTGCGTGGCAGCCGTGTCCGCCAGCCATGCGGCAATGTCGCCGCGTTGTATGAACAAGGTCGTTGCCATCACCAGTCCCTTTCTTTGATGTTCTCTTCGGTTTCCTTGAAGTGGAACAGCGGCGGGGTTGCCTGCGGGTCTGTGCCCGCGCGGTAGTCGAACAGCCGGTGTATTTCTCTGTTCAGCGCCTGCTTGAGCGCCAGCACCGGAATATCCATGGGGCAGGCCCGTTCGCATTCGCCGCATTCCGTGCACCGTCCTGCAAGGTGCAGGGCGTGGATAGCCTGAAACATCAGTTTTTCACGCGGGGTGTCTTCCTGTGTCACCCAGTGCGGATTGCGGCTTTGTGCGGCGCAGTGATCCTGACACACGCACAGCGGGCAGGCACTGCGGCAGGCGTAGCAGCGCAGGCAGCGGCTCATTTCCTGTTCCCAGAAGCGGAAACGGCTTTCAAAGTCCATGGCTTCCAGCCGCTCCAGCGTTCCCTGAGGGTTTCCGGAGGCGGCGGCACGTTCAGCCGTGCCGTGCGGTCCGGCAAAGTGGTCGCAGATGAGCGCTTCCGGCTCGGTACACGTCAGGCATTTGGCGGCCAGCGCTTCCGCTTCCGGCAGCGCTACGGGGCCGGTGTCCGTCTGCAGGCGCACCTGTCCGCTGTCGTGTTCCATGCTCTGCACGGGGTGTCTGTCGGCGGCACCGCGCAGACGCGGCACGTTGACCACGCCGGAGCACGCAAAACCGAAAACAGTCAGATTGTCGCGGTCCGCCAGACCTTCCTGCAGCAGTTCAATAACAGAACGGCTGTCGCAGCCTTTGACCACTATGCCCACCTTTCTGTCCCTGAGACCGGGCAGATAGGTGGCAAGATTGTGAACGCACGAGGGGCCGAGGATCATGTCGTCGAGGTCTTCCGGCTTGGTGATGAACAGCGGCGTGGCGCCCAGCGCATCCAGCCCGCGCCCCCATGCGATAACCACGTCCAGTTCGGGCAGTGCCTTTGCGATGGCGTCTTTCAGAGATTCAAGTTGCGGCATCGTGTACTCCTCGCGGTTAGATGACGGCTTTCAGAACGGCCTGTGCCTGTTCGGAAGCTTCCTGCGCAAAGGCGGGAGCAGGCCCCAGTCCGTGAATCTGGGCGGTGAATTCCCGCACCACCGTCTGCCAGCGGTTGCCCTCGGAAGCGGAGACCCATGTGTACTCGAACCGGAGCGGGTCTATGCCCAGCACCGGCAGCAGCGCCTTGAGCACTTCCATACGTCTGCGGGCGTAAAAGTTGCCCGCCGTGTAGTGACAGTCGCGCGGGTGGCAGCCTGAAACGAGCACCCCGTCGGTGCCGTTCAGCAGGGCGCGCACAATGAACAGCGGGTTGATGCGGCCCGTGCAGGGCAGCCGCACGATGCGCAGGTCAGTGGGCTGGGCAAACCGTCCCACGCCTGCGGTGTCGGCACCGCCGTAGGAGCACCAGTTGCACAGAAATCCGATGATGCGCAGTTCTTTTCCTTCTAGTACCGGCATAGGGCGTTGACCTCGGCAAGTATCTGGTTGTCTGTGAAATGCTGCAGCTGAATGGCACCCTGAGGGCAGGTGACGGCGCATATGCCGCATCCCTGACACACGGTTTCCACCACGGAGGCTTTGGGCATACCGCGGAATTCGGTCATTTCGATGGCGCCGAACGGACACGTTTCCCTGCATTTGCCACATCCTACGCATCGCAGCAGCGATACGGCGGAAACCTGCGGGTCGCTTTCCAGCTTGTCTCTGGAGAACAGGCTGAGCACTTTGCTGGCGGCGGCGCCGCCCTGTGCCACGGAAGAGGGGATATCCTTGGGGCCCTGACAGGAACCGGCCAGATACACACCTGCGGTGTTGGTTTCCACGGGCTTCAGCTTGGGATGGCCTTCCATGAAAAAGCCGTAGCTGTCGTAGGAGATGCGCAGTTTTTCAGCCAGTTCAGAGGCGCCCTTGGCCGATTCCACACCTACGGCCAGCACCACCATGTCGGCTTCGATTTCCACCTGATTGCCCAGCAGCGTGTCCGCGCCCTTCACCAGATATCTGCCGCCCCTGGGCTGGATGGCGGAAACGCGGCCGCGTATGTAGCGGGCACCGTATTCCTCCATGGCTCGGCGGGTGAACTCGTCGTACATTTTGCCCGGTGAGCGGATGTCCATGTAAAAGACATAGGACTGGGAGTCGGGAATGTGATCTTTTGTCAGAATGGCCTGTTTGGCCGTATACATGCAGCAGAACCCCGAACAGTAGGGGCGGCCGATGGACTTGTCGCGCGAACCGGCGCACTGGATGAAGACGATGTTTTTCGGTTCGGCGCCGTCTGACGGCCGCTTGACGTGCCCGCCCGTGGGACCGGATGCCGAGAGCATGCGTTCATACTGCAGCGAGGTGATGACATCGGCGTAGCGTCCGCCGCCGTACTGCCCCAGTGCGGTGTGGTCGAACAGGTCATACCCCGTGGCGGCGATGATGGCTCCCACTTCTTCCGTGACAATGCTGTCCTTCTGGTCAAACTGAATGGCCCCTGCGGGGCAGACCTTGGCGCAGTTTCCGCACTTGCCTTTGGTCAGCATGATGCATGTTTCCGGTGTGATGACGGCCTTTTTGGGTATGGCCTGCGGAAAGGCTATCTTGATGGCCGTGGTGCGGCCTATGCCTTCATTGAATTTGTCATACGTTTTGCGCGCGGGGCATTTTTCTTCGCAGGCACCGCAGCCGGTGCACAGCGACCAGTCCACATAGGCGGCCTTTCTGCGTATGTTCACGCTGAAATTGCCCACGAACCCGTTCACGCTTTCCACTTCTGAAAGAGCGTACAGCGTGATGTTGGGGTGCTGGGCAATGTCCACCATTTTGGGACCGAGGATGCAGCTGGAACAGTCCACGGTGGGGAATGTCTTGTCCAGTTTGGCCATTTTGCCGCCGATGGTGGGCTCGCGCTCCACCAGCACCACCTCAAGCCCGCCTTCGGCGCAGTCCAGTGCGGCCTGAATACCGGCCACGCCGCCGCCGATGACCATGACGCGTTTGTTTATGTCAAATTTGCGGGGATGCAGCGGGGTGTTGCGGCGCAGTTTTTCCACCGCGATGCGTACAAGGTCCATGGCCTTGGACGTGTTGGCTTCCATGTCTTTGCCGATCCATGAAACATGTTCGCGGATGTTTGCCATTTCGAACATGTAGCGGTTCAGCCCCGCCCGTTCCAGCGTGCGGCGGAAAGTGGCCTCGTGCATGCGCGGCGTGCATGACGCCACCACCACGCCGTCCAGCCCGTGTTCGCGGATGGCGGATATGATGCCCTCCTGCCCCGGTTCGGAACAGGCGTACATTGTATCGGTGGCAAAGCGGACTTCGGGATACATACGCGCGGCCTCGGCCACTTTTTCCGTATCCACGGTGCCGGCAATGTTGCTGCCGCAGTGGCAGACGAAAACACCTATGTTCATGCTCCGGCCTCCCGTGGTTGCGCCGGTGCGGTGTCCGGCCCCGCGGCGGGGGTTATGCAGGCAAGGGCGCCTGCCGGGCTGACGCACAGCTTGTCCAGCCCCATTTCCGCCGCGGTGTATCCGGTGGCAAGGCCCACCAGCTGCGTGTAATAAAAGACAGGCATATGAAACTGCGTGCCGTTGTCTCTGTTTATCTGCTGCTGGCGCATGTCCAGATTCATCTGGCACATGGGACAGGCCGTCGCCATGGCATGCGCGCCGGCTTCGGCCGCGGCATCAAGCAGCCGGCATGAAAGCGAGGTGACAATGTCGCGGCGTGTCAGCGCCAGCGAGGCGCCGCAGCAGTCCACTTTCATGGCATAGGGCACCACCGTGGCTCCCAGTGCCGCCAGCAGTCCGTCCAGCGCCACGGGGTTTTCATGATCGTCAAACGCCATGACATCCGGAGGGCGCGACATGAGACAGCCGTAATACGGAGCCACCTTCATGCCGGTGAGCGGCCGGGTGACATGTTCCTGAACCCGCTGCGGGCCGAAATCTTCGGCAATGACCTGCAGCACTGATTTGACGGGCAGCGTGCTTTGCACGGGGTAATCCAGCAGGGCTTCAATGCCTGCCCTGTAAGCGGGCCGCTGCAGGCGGTGCTGGGTGGTCTTGAGATTTTTCAGACAGCTGGGGCACGGGGTGATGATGCCGCGCACATCAGGCATCTGTTCGGCCAGCATCAGGTTGCGCGCCACCAGCGCTCCGGCCAGTGTGTGGTCTGTGGCATGGGCCGGAGTGGAGCCGCAGCAGTTCCAGTCGGGTATTTCCATCAGTGTTATGCCCAGCCTGCTGCACAGGGCGCGGGTGGATGCTTCATATTCCGCCGAGGTGCCCATGGCGGAGCAGCCCGGATAGTAGGCGTAGGTGAATGTGCTCATGCCGAACGCTCTCTGTAACGTCTGAAAATTTGTCTTATGGCTTCCTTGTCGGTCACCGGATGCGGCCGAAGGGGAAGTTTGCCCTTGCCCAGCGCCGCCGGAGCAAGATCTGCGTCGGTCCAGAACCGGCCAGTTTTACGCACATATGCGGCCATGAGGCCTACCTCGTACACGCGTCCGTGTTTTTCGACGGACTCGAGAAAGGCGTCCCAGAAATCACGAATGTTTTTTTCGGCCACATGATTTTCACGGCGGGCCATATGACGCAGCACATCCATGACGCGTGCCACGTCGATATCATTGGGGCAGCGAGTGGTGCATGTTTCGCATGAGGCGCAAAGCCATATGGAATCGGCCCCCAGTGCGGCCTCGCGCTGACCTGCCTGCACAAGGCGCATGACCTGCGTCACCGGCGTGCTGCTGGCGCGTGCCACAGGGCACCCCGCCGTGCAGTTGCCGCACTGGTAGCACAGTGCCATGTTCTGCTCGCTCTGCTGCTGCACGCTTTGTGTGAACGCGGCATCGCAACGACGGATGGTACGGTCGTCTCGCATGGGTATATTTCTCCGGAAAGATTACCGCCGGGGCCAAGGATGACCCCGGCGGCGGGTTCTGCGGATATGCAGGGCAGCGGGAGAAAAAGGGGTTTTCCCCCGCTGTAAGCAGGCGTTACAGAGCAGCCTTGTAGATGGCCATCACGTCGGCATCGGTGGGGCAGCGGGGGTTGGTAAGACCGCAGGCGTCCTTCTGGGCGTTGGCGGTCATGGTCGGAATATCAGATTCCTTCACATCCTTGCCGTAGCGCTTGCCCAGCTCGATAAGGCCGGAGGGGATACCCACGTCGGCGGAAAGCTGGCGGATGGCGTCGAGGCACTTTTCGGCTGCGGCGCGGGGGCTCAGGCCTTCGGTGTTTTCGCCCATCCAGCGGGCCATTTCGGCAAAGCGCTCAACCTTGGCTATCAGGTTGAATTTTTCCACGTGGGGCAGCAGGATGGCGTTGCATTCGCCGTGCGGCAGGTCGTAGAAACCGCCCAGCTGGTGCGCCATGGCATGCACATGCCCCAGGCTTGCGTTGTTGAACGCCATACCGGCAAGGTACTGGGCGTAGCACATGCCTTCGCGGGCTACCACGTCCTGTCCGTTGGCCACTGCGGCACGCAGGTGCTGGAAGATAAGCTTGATGGCTTTTTCGGCGCAGGCGTCGGTCATGGGGGTGGCAATGGTGGAAACATAGGCTTCCACGGCGTGGGTCAGGGCGTCCATGCCGGTGGCTGCGGTCAGTGCGGGGGGCATGCCCATCATCAGCAGCGGGTCGTCAAGGGCGATGGTGGGAGTAACACGCCAGTCGACGATGGCCATTTTGACCTTGCGGGAGGTGTCGGTGATGATGCAGAAGCGGGTCATTTCAGAGGCGGTGCCCGCCGTGGTGTTCACGGCAACGTAGGGGGGCATGGGCTTGGTGGACTTGTCCACGCCTTCGAAATCATGAATTTTGCCGCCGTTGGCGACCACAAGGCCGATACCCTTGCCGCAGTCGTGGGAGCTGCCGCCGCCCAGAGTGATCAGCGAGTCGCACTTGTTTTTCTTGTACACGTCCACGCCGGCATGCACGTTTTCATCGGTGGGGTTGGGAATGGTTTCATCGTAGACAACGCAGTCCATTTTGTTGTCTTTCAGCAGCTTGACGATTTTTTCGGTCAGGCCGACCTTGGTGATACCTTTGTCAGTTACGAGCAGAGGCTTCTTGCCGCCCAGAGCCTTGATCTTGGCCGGGATTTCCTTGTGGCTACCGATGCCCATCAGGGTGACGCTGGGAATAAAAAAGCCGTAAACTTCTTCACGTACTGCCATAACTTTATCCATCCTTACCGTTTGTGTGTTGGTGGCAAAACTGTGGACTTTGCCGTGAGCATTAGTGTTGCTCTCCCATAGGCAAGGAACGGGCCAAAGTTATATAGTGCATTAAAACATGCAGTTATGTATTTTATACCTGTTATACCTCTGGGCCGGTCCGGACGTGAAAAAAGTGCCGGTTGTGTCCATTTGACCCCCGGACAGCACAGAAGGCCGATATAACGCCGCTGCGGACGTGTGTTTCATTCTGATACATGTGTTCCCGCTGTTTGAGTCAAATAGTCACCCCGGCCGGAGGCTGTGCGGACGGTATCAGGCCGTGCCGCGGTGACGGCCCTTGGAAAGCTGCTGCGCCGGTGGTAAGCAGCCGGAACGGTACACGCGCATGTTGTGCGGCGGACACGGTTGCTGAAGGAGGAAATAACGCATGGAACACAGTACCCCGCAGCTGAAGATGAAGCTGTGGATTGAAAAAGACGGTAAAAACGCCTTCGGCATGGGCAGTGCCGCGCTGCTGCGCGGAGTGAATCAGACGGGGTCGCTGGCGGGTGCCGCCAAGGCTCTGGGCATGTCGTACCGCGCCGCATGGGGCCGCATACGCAAGATTGAAGAACGGCTGGGCACCGATGTGCTGGTGAAGCGCGGCGGCAATAAATCGGGGTATGAGCTTTCGGCGGACGGCAGGGCCTATCTGGAAGCTTATGAGCAGCTTGCGCGTTCTCTGGAAGAAGAAGCGCAACGGCGTTTCGGCGAGTTGTTCGGCGGGCTGCCGGCCTGCCGCCGCGGGGGAACGGCGGAACGCTGACATTGGGGCTGCTGCTGTGCCGTGGCTGACGGAATGCTGCGGCATGCAGGTGTCATATTGCCGGTAACAGGTATATATGCGGGCCGGAGCACAATGCTCCGGCCCGCAGGTCTTCCGCCTGACAGATGCCGGACGGAGGATGCGATGCGTTTTCACAGGCTGACCGGCGCTGTCCGCAGCGAGGCACCGCAGGCGGCGCTGCGGGCGGCCGGTGCCGTAGTGTGCCGCCGCGGGGCGGGCATGTTGCGGCCAAGCCACTGCTCATCCGGTATGCCCGCATTGACGGCGATGACGGTGTCGCCCAGCATGGCTGCTTCTTCCAGATCGTGCGTCACGTGCACGATGGGTATGTCCAGCTCATTTTTCAATTCCAGCATGGTCTGCCGCAGGCTGCGGCGGGTATCCACATCCAGCGCGGAAAAAGGCTCGTCCAGCAGCAGCATGCGCGGACGGCGTGCCAGAGCCTGACACAGGGCCACGCGCTGTTTTTCGCCGCCGGAAACGGCAGAGGGGCGCTGGGCTGCCAGATGGGCTATGCCCATGCGTGCCAGCAGTTCACGGGCCTGTTTTTTGTCTCCGGTGGCAAACGATACATTGCCCAGTACATCAAGGTGCGGAAACAGGGGATAGTCCTGAAACACAAATCCCAGCTGTCTGCAGCGCACCGGCATAAAAGTGCCCGCGGCTGTGTCGCACCACACCGTGCCGTTCAGCTTCACATGGCCTTCATCGGGTTGTTCCAGTCCTGCAAGGCAGCGTATGAATGTGGTCTTGCCCGCACCTGACGGCCCCACAACGGCTGTAAGGTGACCGCAGGGGCATGTCATGGCAACGTCCAGCGTGAAGTGGGGCAGCGTTTTGCAGATGCGGGCGTCCAGAGTCATTGCAGGCTCCTGTTCATTCTGTTTACGGCCAGCAGCACGATGAAGCTGGCGGGTACCAGCGCCAGACACAGCAGAAAGGCATCGTCATAGCGCAGCGCTTCCACGGCTTCGTATATGGCGATGGATGCCACTTTTGTGGTGCCCGGCATGCTGCCGCCCACCATCAGGATGACGCCGAATTCACCCAGACTGTGGGCGAACACCAGCACGGAAGAGGCGGCAAGCCCCGGCAGGCTGTTGGGCAGAATGACCCTGCGGAATGTGGCAAGCGGCGAAAGCCCCAGTACGGCGGAACATTCCAGCAGTCTTCTGTCCATTTTTTCAAAGGTGGCCCGCAGCGGCTGCACCGCAAAAGGCATGTTGTATACCACGGATGCCAGCAGAATGGCGGGAAAGCTGAAAATCAGCCGTTCGTTGAAAACCGCCTGCCACGCCTGCCCCATGAATCCGTTGGGGCCCATGACCACAAGCAGCCAGAAACCCAGCACCGTGGGGGGCAGAACCATGGGCAGGGCCACAAAGGCCTCGGCCAGACTTTTACCGGCAAACCGGCGGAAGGCGAACATCCACGCCAGCGGCAGCGCTGCCACGGGAATGAACAGCGTGGTGAAGAATGCCAGCTTGACCGAAAGGTACAGCGGGTCTGCTATGGCGGGTACCGCTTCCAGCATGCTATTCGTATCCGTATTTTGCCTTGATTTCAGCGACCAGAGGCGAATTGAGGAATTCGACAAATCTGGCGGCAGCCTGCGGATTCGGAGCGCTTTTCAGGATGCACGCGGCCTGAATGACGGACGGTGCCTGCGGCACGGCAAAGGTTGTGCCGGTGCGGCCCTGTTCCGTCAGAGTAGACGACAGCGCGCAGAATCCGGCATCGGCCGCGCCGGAGGAAGCAAACTGGAAAACCTGTGCGATGGATTGTGCATAGGCAAGACGGGGACTGACGGTTTCAAACAGCCCTGCCTTGTTCAGCGCTGCCACGGCAGCCGCGCCGTAGGGGGCGGATTCGGGGTTGGCCACGGCGATGCGCTGTATGGTATCGCGCTGCAGGCACTGCTGCCAGTCGGCGGCGGTCACGTCCGGCTGCGGCAGCCAGAGCACCACCTTGCCGCGCGCATAGACAAAAGGTGCTTCCGATTTGCCTTCGGCGGCCAGCTTGGCCGGTCGTGCCTCGTCTGCGGCCAGAAAAACGTCAAACGGTGCTCCGTTGGAAATCTGGGCGTACAGTTTGCCTGTGGAGGAATATACGGCGTGCCCTTTGATGCCTGTGGCGGCTTCGAAGGCGGGCAGAATTTCTTCCATGGCGGGCATGAAGTTGGCGGCCTGCGCCACCAGCAGGTCCTGCGCGCCGGCGGGGGCTGCCAGCAGACACAGGGTCAGGCAGAGGGGCAGGCAGAGCGGGGCCAGCAGGCGTGCCGGCAGAGCGTACAGACGTGACAGCATGGGATGAATCCTCCTTGATGCGTGTGCAGAAGTGCGAGTATGTATTTACTGCATGTACGCACTTACGAAGTTGTGTATCGTCTGCCAACGCGGTCACGAATGCCCTGAAAATCGTGACAAAACCAGTTTACGGGAGCAGCTATGACGACAACCGGCACAACAGTACGGTCCGGCCGTCCGGCGGGCGGCAGAATAGCGCCGCATGCACTTTTTGTGGTGCCGGAGGGGGTCAAGCTGCTGGATGCGGAGCAGCTTTTGCGGCTGGAACAGGCGTTCAGCCGCTGGCGTGCCGCGGCCGCAACCCCGCATGCCGAAATTTCGCGCGGGCGCATGTGGCTGCTTTTTCAGCTGTTGCGCCATACGGGAGCGCGCCTCGGCGAGGTGCAGGCGCTTGATGTCCGCACCGACGTCTGTCTGCAGACGGGAAGCGCGCGCTTCGGGCACAACGGCAGAATGCGGGAGGTGCCGCTGCCCCGTGCCTTGTGCCGAGAAATCGACCGGCTGCTGAACGGTGTTTCGGGCGGCGGGTTCGGGGAGCATCCTTTCGGCGTTGACCAGGGGTATGTGCGCCGCGTTTTTTATGCCCGCGCAGAGGAGTGCGGCGTGCCCAGAGACATGGCCACGCCGCGTGTGCTGCGCAATACCCGCGCCGTGGAACTGCTGCGCAGCGGTGTGCCGCTGGCCGTGGTGCGCGAAGTGCTGGGGCAGGCATCCGCTGATCTGGCTGCGGTGCTGCAGAACTATTCATCGGGTGACATGCGTGCCATCGTGCGGCGTCTGGCCATGGATGCGGGAGAACGCAGCAGTGCGCGAAACAGCTTCAGAGGGCATGTGAGCACCATCAGAACAGATGCGATCATGGCCGAGGTCAGTCTGTGCACGGTGGGAGGGCATACCGTTTCGGCGCTTATCACCATGGAGAGTCTGCGCGCGTTGGAGCTGGAACCGGACAGCCCTGTGGGGGCAACGGTAAAGGCGCCCTATGTCGATGTGCGTCTGTGCGCACCCGGCAGCGCAGATGGGGATACGGGCGGCAGCGGGCGGCCCAACTGCATGACGGCCGCCGTCACGCAGGTCCGCAGCTCCGGTGTGATGGCCGAAGTCATGGGAGCCTGCGCCGACGGCACCCAGCTGTGCGCGCTGCTTTCCGTTTCTGATGCCGAACGCATGGGGCTGGTATCTTCGGAAGCAGGCGCGGGGCAGGATGTGGCAGCACCCGGCGTAAAGGGTATGACCGCGGAATTTTTTTTTAAACCGCTCTCCGTGGTGCTGCATACCGTGTAAGAAACGGCTGTTGTCCGGTCATGACGGGCGGCGCAGCGGACAGCTTTCTGCCGGACCGCTGCACGGGGTCGTGCCGTCGCATGCGGCGACCATGCGCTGTGCATGTGTATAGATGTTCATTCTGCCGCTGCGCAGAAAACCCACCAGCGTGATGCCCGAGGCTTCCGCAAGTTCCGTCCCCATGCTGGTTACGGCGGACAGCCCTGCCACCACCCGGGCCTTGAGAGCCAGCGATTTCTGTACCATCTCGAAGCTGAGCCTTGACGAGAGCAGCACCAGATGCACGTCTGCCGCCGTGCCCTGCATCAGGGCCTGTCCGGCTGCTTTGTCCAGTGCGTTGTGCCTGCCCGTGTCTTCGGCAAAGGCCAGCATGGTCAGCTGCCCGTCATACAGCGCGCAGAAATGAGTGCCGCCGGTCCGGCTGAACAGCGCCTGATAGCCTTCCGCCTCGCGCAGCAGGGCATTGAGTGTTTCCGGTGCCACCCGGAAAGCCTCTTTGTTGTCTGCCGGGCCGGAGGAAGGCACGGGGGGCAGAGTCCGGACAAGTTCCTGCGCACTGACGGCGTTACGGTTGCCGCAGCAGGAAAAACCCATGCGCACGCCTCTGCCGCGCATCATTTCCTGCACGCGCCTCGGGCCGCCCTGAATTTCCAGCAGCATCCGCATCGTGCCGTCCGCGGCGGTGCACCGGTTCATGCTGTACGGTTCGCCCTGCTGCAGCAGTCCTTCCGTATGGCAATACCCCAGTGCCAGCGCCTCATCGTCGCCGGGGGTGCGCATGAGAGCGGCCCACGGCACGCCGTTGACCACTATCTCCATGGGGGCTTCGATGATTATCTCATCGTCGGAAAAACGCCTCAGACCCTGATTCAGTCTGGTGATGCGCCTGCTTCTGGTATGCATATTAACGGGTTCCGTTGCTGCGGGGCAGGTTATTCGTCGTCAAATGTGTTCCAGAATGACGGGGCCAGCGGCATCAGTCCTTCACGGGCGGCCACAAGATCAAGATGCAGCATACCCAGTGCCATGGCATCCATCTGGGGATTTTCCGTGGTTTCGCGCAGATCGACTCCCGGGCAGTAGGTGTTGCATTTGCGGCACAGGTCTATGCGTTCCCACGGGGTCTGCGGGTCGCGCAGGTATTCCAGCGCTCCGGGGTCTTCGTTGCCGCACGAAGGACAGGCTCCGCGTCTGAACAGCCATTCGTGCGTGCACAGGGAACAGTGCAGATGCTTTTTGCCGCCGCCGCTGCGCAGAAATTCCGACTGGTCAGGGTCTGGCCTTCCCAGATACGCGATGGAAGGAAATGAGCCGCAGACAGGGCATGTTCCTTCACGCCACGCGGCAAAATCAGCGTCGTGCAGGTGGTGCTGCGTCATGGCGTGCAGTACCGGACCGGCAACCGCGTTTGCGGCAAAAGCAAAGACCGCTTCGGGTACGTCGTGCTGCCGGGCGGCGCGTGTGAGGGCACCGGCGTCGCCGTGCACGATGGCGGACATGATGCCGGCCAGAGCGGTATCATCCTGATCGAAGGCTTTTTCCAGCCCTGCGCGCGAGCCGGCCAGCGACTGGTGCGCGGTTATGACGGGTAGCAGGTGCCGTGCTGCAACGCGCATGAGCGGCGCGGCCCACTGTGTCGGGGCGTCTGCCATGACGGGCACGCCCTGTGCCAGCCTTTCAGGCCGGGCCTGCGGCAGGGGGGCTGTGCCGTTGCGCAGTTCATCCGCCAGAGCGTCCGGCAGGGCTGCGCTGGCGGTAAGCAGCGGTTCGAATGCGCTGAGTATGGAGTGCAGCGCCGGACGGCGTGAGGCAATGGCGTTCAGAGTGGCACTGACTGATTCGCGTGATTGTGGCATTCGTGCTCCGGTAAAGCCGGAAGGCCGGGTAAGCGGCCTTCCGGGCTGTTGTTCGGTCCTAGCTGTTTTCCGTCATGGCCCGCACGGGACGCCGCAGCGAGGCAAACAGCCGCTTGCGGCTGACGGGCTCGGCCTGAGCCACGCTGTATTCGTGGTACCGTTCGGGGTCGTCTGCCAGCAGAAAGATGACATTCACGTCATCGGGATCTGCCAGCATGGCGCGGGGGTGTTCCTTGCGGACTTTTTCAAGCCGGGTTCTGGCCAGCTTGAGCATCTCTTCGCGCTCTCCGAAGTTCATGGTGCCCGTGGGGCACACCTTGACGCAGGCAGGCTGCATGCCGGCCTTGATGCGGTCAAAGCACATGACGCATTTTTTGACCTGTCCTGTCTGCTCGTCGCGGCGGGGAATGTCATAGGGACATGCGTCGCGCACGGCCTGAAAGTCTTCGGCCGAAAGCAGGCTGGATTTTTCGGTGGTCAGCACCGCGCCGGTTTCTTCATCGTGCACCAGTGCGCCGTCCACAATCATGTTGGCGATGTCCACGCACGGCGGGTTGACGCAGTGCCTGCACTGGTCGGGAAAGAAGTACCAGACCACGCGGTCGTCTATCATGTGTTCATGAAAACGGACCAGTTTGAAGTTGTTGGGGTTGAGGTCCGGCGGATTCTGGTGGCTGCCTGTCTGGCGCGTTTTGTTGGCGGGCAGCTCGTACCATTCCTTGCAGGCAAGCTGGCAGCCGCGGCACGCCGTGCAGCGGGTGGTGTCTATGAATATGGCTTTTGACATGTCATGACTCCTTGGCGGGGCGGCCACATGAAGCGGCCGTCCGCCGTATGGCTATCGGTCGATTTCGGTCAGGGTGTCGGCCTTGCGTATATTGACGCAGCTGGCCTTGTATTCCGGTATGGATGTGTTGGGGTCGCCGACCGAAGGCGTAAGCCTGTTGGTCGAGTCGCCCGTGCCGGGTGTCGTCCAGCCGAAGCAGAACGGCATCCCCACAAGGTGTACCGTTTTTCCCTGAACGGTGAAGGGGCGTATGCGCACCGTCACCATGGCGATAGCCTCTACCCTTCCGCGGGCACTTTCCAGAATCACTCCGTCGCCGTTGGCGATGCCTTTTTCTTCTGCCAGCTCGGGGCTTAATTCCACATACAGCTGCGGTTCGGCCTCAAGCAGGTTGGGCACGTTACGGGTTTCGCCGCCGCCGCACCAGTGTTCCGTCACGTTGTAGGTGGTCAGCACATAGGGGAAGCGCGGGTCGGCCGGTCTGGCCAGTTTATCCATGTCGCTCGAAACGAACTTGTACACGGGGCTGCTCAGCTGTTTGGAGAACGGATGCGCGTCGATGGGGGTTTCCACCGGCTCGTAGTGTTCCGAGAACGGCCCGTCCATGCGGCCGGTGCCGTACAGCTGGCCGAAGCCGTGCTTGCTCATGATGAACGGATGTCTGCCCTTGCCGGTGGCCATGGGCGGCCAGCCGCCGTCGGGGACATCGCCTTCCCATTTTTTGCCGTTCCAGCTGATGACAGCCTTGGCAGGGTTCCACGGTTTGCCCTGAGCGTCCACGGACGCACGGTTGTACAGAATACGGCGGTTGACAGGCCAGCACCACGACCACTTGGGGTACAGGCCGATGGCGGCCTGCATGGGGGTCTGCGAGGGGTCCCGCCGCTGAGCCTTGTTGCCGTCTTCTTCCGTGTAGCTGCCCGAGTACAGCCAGTTGAGCGAAGAGGTGCTGCCGTCATCGGCAAGCGCCGTGAAGGAGGGCACCAGCTGCCCTTTTTTGTACTCTTTGCCGTTTACCGTGGTGTCCTTGAGGAAGAACCCGTTGATGCGGCGTGCCCATTCCTCGGGGTCGTACTGCTGCGGCCAGTCGAGGTTAAGCACGGCTTCAGGCATGGTGCCGCCTTCTTTGCGGTACAGGTCGCGTACCACGTTTATAAGCGGTACGAACATGTCGCCGAAGCTGCGGGCTTCGCCTTCGGGTTCCACGGCCTTGTGGTGCCACACAAGCCAGCGCCCGCTGTTGCTCACCGAGCCTGCCTTTTCAACACGGTGGGCGGAAGGCAGCAGAAACACCTCGGTTTTGACAGTTGCCGGGTCCACGCCGGGTCTGCGCCAGTTATCCGTGGTTTCGGAATGGTGCAGTTCCGCGGTGACCAGCCAGTCGAGGTTGTCCAGCGCCTTGCGCACCTTGTTGGTGTTGGGCACGCTGTTCATGGGGTTCAGCCCGATGATGAAGCCGCCTGTGATCTTGCCGCTGTACATCCTGTCAAACAGGAACATGTAGGAGTGGTCGGCGCCTTTTTCTATTTTGGGCAGCAGCCCGTAGCAGTAGCCGTTTTCCGCCGTGGCCGCATCGCCGAACCATGCCTTGAGCAGGCTGGTCAGGTACTTGGGCTTGTGCTGCCACCAGTTGGCGCTCTGCGGGTCTGCGGAAACAGGCGTGTTGGCCTTGTTGTAATCGGCATAGGTCTGCCAGTCGGCCATGGGCATGGTCATGTAGCCCGGAATGATGTGATAGAGCAGGCAGTGGTCGGTGGAACCCTGCACGTTGGGTTCGCCGCGCAGGGCGTTGATGCCGCCGCCCGCCACACCTATGTTGCCCAGCAGCAGCTGCACAATGGCGGCGCTGCGGATGTTCTGCACGCCCACCGTGTGCTGTGTCCAGCCGAGGGCGTACATCATGGTGCCTGCTTTGTCCGGTTTGCCGGTGGCGGCAAAGGCTTTGTAGACCTTCAGCAGGTTTTCCTTTGTCACACCGGTTACAGATGAAACATTGTCCAGCGTATAGCGTGAATAATGTTCCTGCATCAGGCGGAAGACGCAGCGCGGGTGCTTGAGCGAGGGGTCGCGTTTGGGCGTGCCCTGCGCGTCGGTTTCAAAGTTCCACTTGCTGCGGTCGTAGCTGCGGGTGTGTATATCGTACCCGCTGAACAGTCCGTCCTTGAACCCGTACGATTCGCCCACGATGAACGATGCGTTGGTATAATCAAGCACATACTGCCGGAAGTAGCTTTCCGTTTCCAGAATGTAGTGTATCATCCCGCCCATAAAGGCGATGTCGGTGCCCGAACGCAGCGGTACATGAAAGTCCGAGCGTGCGGATGTGCGCGAAAACTTGGGATCGACGTGCATTACCACGGCGCCCTTGTCTTTGGCCTGCAGCACCCATTTGAACGAGATGGGGTGGTGTTCGGCAGCATTGCTGCCCATAATAAGAATTGCATCGGCATTCTTGATGTCGATCCAATGGTTGGTCATCGCACCGCGTCCGAACGACTCTCCCAGAGCCGCTACAGTTGCGCTGTGTCAGATACGTGCCTGGTGGTCCATATGGACGACACCGAGGCCTCGCATTGCTTGGTGCACAAGGGCGCACTCTTCGTTGTCCGCATGGGATGTGCCCAGCAGGAACATGGATTCCAGACGGTTGACCCGCTGGCCCTTGTTGTTTTCGAGTATGATTTCCTTGTCGCGGGTATCCTTGACGCGGCGGGCTATCTGCTCCAGCGTCCAGCCCCAGTCTTTTTCTTCCCACTTGTCGCTGAAGGGTGCGCGGTATTTGGGTTTGAGCAGTCTGTGATGACTGGTCGACATGGTCAGCAGCGCGGCGCCCTTGGCGCACAGCGAACCTTCGTTGATGGGATAATCCGGATCACCTTCCGTGCTGATCAGCTTGCCGTTTTTCACATACGCGATGATGTGGCAGCTGACGGAACAGAACGGACAGACGGTGATGACTTCCTTCGCCCCTTCAATCTTCAGCGACGCGGCAAAGGCGCGCGCCTCTTTCAGACTGAAGCCGAGCTGTGCCAGAGAAATACAGGCTGCGCCCGCTCCGGCCAGCTTCAGGAATCCTCGCCGGGTGCAATTCATGTCCTCGGCCTCCTTTTTCGGTTGCTAATGCCGCGGCGCAGGTGCACGCCGCATCCTATGCAACGGATGCCACGTCAGGAAATGTTTGGTCAATAAAAAGTCAGTTATTATAATGTGTTAATATTAACACAACGGCGGGCGGAGCAATGCATACCGCAAGGTGTCTCAGTGTGCGGAGGCAGATTTTTCCACAGCCGCCTGTGATGGTGTGTTTTTCTTTTTAGCTGCGGGGGCATGCCGCGGTGTCAGGGCACAGGCTCCGTGCCGGTTTATAAACCGTTCGGGCATGTAGCCCAGATGTTCTTCGGCCTTTTGCAGCGCCAGAGCTTCCACTTCATCCAGCCAGTTACGGTAGCCGGTCATCAGCATGCGCGCCGCATCGCTGAGCCGGCAGCCGGAACGTCTTCCTTCGGGCTGTTCCAGCAGTTTGAAACCCAGCGCTTCTTCCGAGGCTTTTATTTTACCCCACGCCGCGCGGTAGGACATGCCCAGCCGCTTGGCCGCCGCGTTTATGGAGCCTGTCTGGTCTATGTATTCGAGCAGCTGCAGCCGCCCCTGACCGAAAAGCACGCCATCGGACTGTTCGAGCCACAGGTGCAGGCGCATGACAGGTTGTTGTGTCTTTTTTGGCATATTTACCTCCGCGGGCTTTCCCGTGGTGCACGGCTGTGAACCACGCGGAACAGCTTGAAGCAGACAATACAATGGATGTTATGTCTTGTTGAGCATATTATTCTTGCGCATGGTTTGACATGACCGCGGGCAGCCGGAAACCCTGTACGTTTCCGGCTGCCCGCGGGATGAATGTCATAACTGGTCTGTGCGCCGGGAGCAGGCGTTTTTGACCGCCTGCCACTGTCGGGACGACAGCGGTGACTGCCGCGGCGGCGGTGTGCCCAGCGCGTCGTATTGTGCCTGCATGGCTTTTACCCTGTGCGGGGTGTCAGGGTGGGTGGAAAGGTACCTGTCAATCAGCTGCAGCGTGGTGTCGCCGTCTTCGGGCGGGGGAGCGGCCCGGACAAGAAAGTCCTGCAGCCGGCTGATGGGAATACCGGCGCGGTGCAGCGCGCGCACGGCACCGCTGTCCGCGGCGTCTTCGGCCTCGCGGGAGAAGCGCAGCAGCATGAGGGCCTGCGCGCTGCCGCCAATCATCCGCAGTGTATCGCTGTTGGCGGCAAACATCTTCAGCACCATGCTGAATGCGGCATTGCGCACGTAGCTGGTTGTGCCGTGGTGCTGGGTTATGTGGGTGCGTTCATGGGCCAGAATGCCCGAAAGCTCATCGGGGTGCTGCAGGTCGTTTATCAGCGCGCTGGTCACCAGTATGGTGCCGCCCGGAATGGCAAGTGCGTTGTTGAATGAGCTGTGCAGAATCCGGATTTCATAGGGCTGCGGGTCTTCCGGCGAAAGCAGTTCGCTTTGCATTGCGTCCAGTGCGGCCTGCGATTCCGCCGAGGTGCACCACTCCGGAGTGGTGTTGAGCGAGAGCAGCGGCAGCAGACTTTCCATGGCCTGTCTGCCCATGGCTTTTTCCACATCGTGCGGAATGCACGAGGCAATGAAGCGGGTGGTGACGTCGCCCATGAAAATCCCCCAGCATACCATGGCCACGACTGCCGTCAGCGCCGCCACACCGAACTTGCTGATTACGGGCAGGCGGATTCCCCTGTGCATGCGGATGTGGCGGACTATTTCGTCCGTGCGGCTTCCGGCAGGCAGGGTCAGCCGTTCATAGGTGTCGGGGGTGCGTTTCAGACGCAGCGGACGGCTGCTCCAGCCGTCCACTGCGTCTATGCGGGAAAGCGGCCAGCGGCAGGGTTCTCCTTTGTGTTCAAAGACAAGAGACCCTGCTGACATCTGCGGCGAGACTTCGGCCGTTTCGGGTGTCAGGCCGTCGTTATACAGTGCGCAGTGCTGCATGCGGGACACAGCGGTTAAAAGCCCATGTCAAAGTCAAAGGCCTGTGCAATGCCGTCGCCGGTGGCTTCATGCTGTTCCGGTCCGCGGTGCACATCGGCAAAGACAATGTCGCCTGTGGGTTCGTACAGCTGCATGAAAAAGCGCTGCAGCCCGACGATGGCCCACGGCAGGCCGATGCCCAGCGTGAACAGCGTGATGAGCATGAATTTGAGCAGGGCGACAAACAGGCGCAGCGGCGTTATGGAGCATGTCAGTCCGGCTTCGCCGAAGTGCATTCCGGTGGCTGCCCAGCGGATAAAGCGGCACTGCCACAGCAGGCTTGAGATAAAGGTAAGAAGGCCCAGCGCGCTGGCAATGATGAGAATTAGCGTCCTGAGTTCCGAGGATGAATACCCTGCTAACGAGCCCGAGGCCAGCATGACAAGAAAACCCACATAAGCGGCCATAGGCACAATTACAAGCAGCATGGGCAGAATGGCCGCCTTGACCAGAGCCATGGGCTTGCCGGTGAACGTGAACATCTTGTCGCCGTACCGGATGTTGCCCAGAATGTCGGCCGTGACCTTGGCGTATGCCCACGGAATCATGAGGCCAAGAGTGACCAGTGCGATGAACGAGCGCAGCAGCGTGCGTCCGGCGAACCGTACGGGGGAACCTTCCAGCCCGAAGGGGATGCCGTGCAGGCGGGTATGCGCCAGCCTGAAGCGCATGCTGCGGAAGATGGCGTACGGGGCAAACAGCAGTGCTATGAGAATACCGGTCAGCGTGCCGGCGGGCGGTCCGAAAAGCATGTCAGTGACCAGAGCGATGAGAGCCAGCAGTCCCAGCAGAACAATGCCGATGAGAAAGCCTACAAACAGCTGCCCGCCTGTCCCCGTGTATTCCAGCGGTTCGCCCTGCACCTTCGTGTGCGACCAGAAATATCGTCTGATCTTGGTGGTACCCCAGAAACTGTAGATTCCCAGCGTGAGAACTGTCAGTAATCCGTTTATAATGTATAGAAAAAAGAGCGACTTTCCCGTGCCGGTAAATGCAAGGAACGGGGCTGTTGCAGCGGCATCTGAAGCCGCATGATGCATGGTTTCGCCTGCCTCGGCAGGCGCTTGTACGTTGTTTTCATGATGCATATGAGTTTCTCCGGATAGTATGATCCTGAATCTCATATAGAAAGACAGACGCGATGGGAAGCATTTTGAAGAAGCTTGCTGTTCCGCACCCTTCCGGCAGGGGGTGTTCAGCACATCGGATTGTTTTCATCCTCCATTGAGCAGATTATCTGGCGCAGCTGTGTGGCCAGTCCCGCAAGGTGCTGTACCGCCTTTGCCGCTTCTTCCATCAGCGAAACCGTGGAGGAAGAAAGGGTGGCAACCTTGTCGAGTGACGCGTTGATGGCTTCGGATGCCTCGACCTGCTGCTCTGAAGAATGCGCGATGGCGCTGACTTCCTGTGACGAGGCGGAAATCAGCCGGACGATGGTTTCCAGCGCCTTGCCGGAGTCGGCGGCATAGCCGTTGGCGGTCTGTGTGACGGCAAGCGCGTTCTGCGCATTTGCAATGTTGCCTGTGATGCTGGTGCGGATTGCAGAGACTGAGCGCTCCACCTCTTTGGTGGCGCTTTGTGTTTTTTCGGCAAGTTTGCGCACCTCGTCCGCCACCACGGCAAAACCCCGTCCGGATTCTCCGGCCCGTGCGGCTTCTATGGCGGCGTTCAGTGCCAGCAGATTTGTCTGGTCTGCAATGTCGGATATCATGTTGACAACCTGACCGATGCCGGCAGCGTGTTTGCCCAGTTCGTCCATGTCCGTTGCAAGGTTGCGGGCTATTTCATGCACTTCGTTAATGGAGCCGATGACTTCCTGTACCACGCTGTTTCCGGAATCAGCTTCTTTTCTGGCATGTTCTGTTGATTCGGCATTCTGTCCGGTCCGTCCTGCTATTTCCATCACACTGGCGTTCATTTCCTCCATGGCTGTGGAGGAAAGCTGAAGTTGCTGTGCCTGTTCATGGGCGCCCTGACTGCACCCGTCAATGTCTCTGGCCAGTTCGTCGGCCGTTTCCATAATGCCGGACACTGCCTGACTGAGCTGGCGCGTGGCATACAGCACGCCTTCGGACCGCGCCTTTTCGGCCTGAATTTTGGCTTCTGCCGCTTCTTCCGCGGCCCGCTGTGATTTTTCGGCTTCGCGGGTGGCTGCCGCGCTTTTCTGTTCCGCCGTTTCATTCGCGGCTTCCAATTCGTGCACCATGGAAAGAAGACTCTGCTTCAGCACATCAAATTCAAATGCATATGCTCCGCGGGGTGTGGCCTGCCAGTCACCGGCGGCGACCTCTTCTGCAAATTTTTTGATATTCACCAGCGGAGTGATGACCTTTATGCGCAGGACCGCGTATATGACCGTGAAAATGATAAGAAAACCGAATCCCATGGTGATGAGTATATATAACCCTGCTTCCATGGCGGCGCTGATTTTGGCTTCGACGATGTGCGCGTCTTTGGCCAGCAGATACAGGCCGGTCTGCCGTCCCTGCAGATCCAGAACTGGTTCAACCACAACGAACAGGCCGTCGGAGATGAAATATCTGTCGCGGGTGACGCGTGTAAGGTCTATGTCCTCAAGCCGCTGGACCACGGATGAAGAAAACCACTTGTTGTTTGCCAGTACATAACCGCCCAGACGTGTATTGTTTCTGAGGCTGTCCGGAGGAGAGGCCCCGTCGGCACTGACAAGCTGTACAAAAAACATGCCCTCTTTTTCAAAGTCGCGGGAAATGCTGCCAACACCCTGTATGAACTGGATATAGCCCGCGATGTTGTCCGGCTGGCCGATAAACGCTGTGCCGCGCAGAAGCAGGCCGTCTTCATCCAGTACAAAAGCGGAAGCCGCCTGCCCCTGCCGGGCGGCGGCACGCAGCACTTCGCCGGCGGCTGCGGGCGCATCCCCGTGTTTATCTTTGTTCCAGCTGCGTACCAGCGTACGGCCTTCCGCATCGAAAATGTGAAGCCTGATGCCGCGGAAGTTGGAAGTTTTTTTAAATATGTCACCGATACTGCTTACATGGCGCATCAGACCTTCCCTGTCCTGTGTGCGGACAAGACGCACAAGGTCGGCCGAAGAGGCAAAGGAGATGCTGTTGGTGATGCCGATATCAATCTTTTTTTCCAGCCGCTGCTGCAGTGAATGAATCATGGTTGCGTATTCATTCTGCAGCGTTTCCTGCCGGACTTTTTTTTCCTGAAGGTGAAAGAGTATTCCGCAGGCAGCTGATATGGCGAGCGATGCGGCCAGAAGAAGGCCGATGGTGTATGTACCTAACGATTTCACGGGGCATCCTCCGCAAAAAGGGGTGAAAGGCAGGGGCGCGCCTCGGCGGAACGCTGTGTGCCGCAGTCGGGGCCGGAGCGTATAGTATTCTCTGGCGGGTGTTAGTCGCCTTTATTTTTTATGCGGCGCATGAACGTGCCCCTGTCTGTGCCGTCACGGCGCGGGCAGGGGGGGATTGCCGTTCCGGCGGATGGATGCGGGGACCGGAAGTGTATTTTCCTTTATTGACAGGCTTGTTTTTATCCGGTCGGTGCGATACGACCTTTGCGCCAAAGGAGGGATTATGAAACGTATTGTATTACTGATTTTTTTATGTCTGGCCATGGCGGGATGCTCCACAAAAGCGCAGCTTGTTCCGCAGACGGAAAGCGGAAAAACTATCATGGCCGACAGCTTTGCCATCAGCAGCGTGGAAGACCGTTCCGGCTATGCTTTTGAAAGCGCCGAGGAGAATTTCAGTCTGGCGGAAGCCATGCGCACGGCCCTGAACAAAGCTCTGACCAAAGAGCATCTTGAGCGGGCCGACAGTGAGTATGTGCTGGTCACGACCATTGTGTCTTACAGCCCGGGCAATGCCTTTAAACGCTGGCTGCTGCCCGGAGCCGGAGCCACCGAGCTGAAAACCGAAACAGCCATCATGGACAGAGAGGGGACAGTGCTTGCCACGGTTCCTGTGGAACGTTCCATCGCGGCTGGAGGCGGATACACCATCGGCGCATGGATGTATGTTTTTGACGATGTGGCCGAAGCGACTGTTGATGTACTGAAGACAGTTGTCAGACAGGATGTAGCTGTGAAGTGATGCGCGCCTGCGCGGTTTGCCTGTACAGAGACGGAAAAACGGGGGCGGCGGTGCCGTCCCCGTGTGGTGAGCGGTGTTGCAGAGTCTGTGCAGGGTGGCAAATAAAGAAAAAAGGGAAACCGACATATGTCTGTTTCCCTTTAATCGCGAATGGTGCCGAGGGGGAGACTCGAACTCCCACGGGGGAACCCCCACTAGACCCTGAACCTAGCGTGTCTACCAATTCCACCACCTCGGCGCGGAAGAGGCATATAGACAAAAGACCGGCGCCTTGGCAAGTTTTTTCTGGTAAAAAAGTAAAAAAAGTCCGGCCGGATTCCGGCGGGGTGTCCGTATGCTTGAACGGATGCGGGTTTTGGGGTAGCTATAGCGGTCTTCGGCGGGCCGAACGGATATTTCCGGCGCCCAACCCAACCCGGAGAACGGGAACCCCATGCAGATCGCAAGACAGCTTCAGGAAATAACCCTTGATCTTTCCGGCGGGTCGTGTGTCACCATCGGCAATTTTGACGGTGTGCACAACGGCCACCGCAAACTTATAGGCCGCATGATGGCCAAAGCCGCCAAGGCTTCGTTGCCGGGTGTGGTGGTCACGTTCTGCCCGCATCCGCTAAGGGTGCTTGTGGGCCCGCATACCCCCCCGTTCATTACTGATTATGAAAAAAAACTTGACCTGCTGGAAGCGCTGGGGGTTGATCTGACCCTTATGCTGCAGTTCACGCGGGAACTGGCGGCGCTGGAACCTGAAGAATTTGTGCGCAGTATTCTGGTGGACGGCCTGAATGTGAAGGAGCTGGTCGTAGGGTACGATTATTCCTTTGGCAAAGGGCGCAAGGGACACTTTGAGCTGCTGGTGGAACTGGGAGAAAAATACGGCTTTTCATGCGAGCGGCTGGACCCTGTCATCATCGACGGTGCCGTGGTAAGTTCCACGCGCATACGTGATATGATTAAGGCCGGTGATGTATGGGGAGTGCGGCCTCTCATGGACAGGTTCTATGTGGTGCGGGGCACTGTTGTGCACGGTAAAAAACGCGGAGGCCGGCTGCTGGGTTTTCCCACGGCCAACCTTGAGGTGAGGGACGAGCTTGTTCCGGGACCGGGCGTATACGCCGTGTGGGTTGAAGTGGACGGCAACCTGTACAAGGGTGTCACCAATATCGGGTACAATCCCACATTCGGCAACGAGACGCTGAGTGTGGAAACATATATTATGGATTTTGACCGCGACATCTACGGATGGGAGCTGCGGTTGAATTTTGTGCACAGGCTGCGGGATGAACGCAAGTTTTCGGGTCTTGACGATCTGATGACGCAGATTCGCAGCGATGTGGAACTGGGGCGGCAGATACTGGATTCTCAGGAAGCCGGACTGTAGCCTCCCTCTGCGTTGTTTCGCGCCTTTCTGTACGCCGCCCGGCACCGCCGCGCGGCGTGGCGGTGTTTGCACCGTGCAAAAGCGGGGCGGCAGGTATCTGCCGTCATAACCACGCGGCGCTGTTGCCGTAACGGAGTTTCACCTCTCATGTTTCGCCCTTTTGTCCGTTTGTGGGAAGAATACCTGCGGCTGTACCGTAATGTGACCTATGTGCGCATGCTTGTGCTGGGCGTGGTGCTGGGGGTTGTCTCGGGCATAGCGGCTACGCTGTTTTTTCTCGGCATAGAGTATTTCAAGCACCTCATTCAGGCCGTCTGGGCCGGGTACAGCCTGCCGGCACCGGCTGGCGAAGCGCTGTTTCACGGACATGCGGGCGAAACATTCCGGCCGTGGGTCATTCCTCTGGCCACCACCACCGTGGCGCTGGTCACCGGCTGGCTGGTCAGCCGCTTTCTGCCGGACAGCTTTCACGGCATGACCGACGGCACGGACTCCATGATCAGGGCTTTTCACCGGCAAAAAGGTGTTATCCGTCCTGTGGCCCCGCTCATCAAGGGCATTACCTCCATTTTCACCATTGCGTCCGGCGGCAGTGCAGGACGCGAAGGGCCCATATCGCAGATAGGGGCCGGTATCGGGTCTTTTTTTGCCGACAAAATGGGCCTGAGCACCAAAGAGCGCCGCATACTGATGCTGACAGGCGCCGCGGGCGGACTGGGTGCCGTCTTTCGTGCGCCGCTGGGCGGGGCGTTGACTGCCGTGGAAGTTATCTACAAGGAAGACTTTGAATCCGAAGCCATTCTGCCTGCGGTGACCTCATCGGTGGTATCGTATTCCATTTTTACGCTGGTGTTCGGTACCGAACCTATTTTCGGCATACCGGAGTTCAGCTTCAACAGCATGAGCGAACTGCCGTTTTACCTGATTCTTTCGCTGGTCTGCGCCGCTGCGGGCTGGCTGTATGTAAGCACGTTCCGGTTCATCAAATATTCCGTGTTTGCCCGTATGCAGCAGAAGGTGGGCATCATGTGGACCATGGCGGCCGGAGGGCTTTTGATGGGGCTTTTCGGCATGCTGTACCCCAAGGTGCTTTCGGGCGGCTACGGCTGGCTTGAACAGGCCATTCTGGGACAGATGACCGTTGCCACCATGGTGACCATCATACTGGCAAAAACGCTTGCCACATCGGTCACGCTCGGTTCGGGAATGAGCGGCGGCATGTTTGCGCCGGCTCTGTTCGTGGGAGGGATGAGCGGCGGCATTGTGGGCTTTACCGCGCATAAATATTACCCCGATATAGTAACGCAGCCGGGCGGATATGTGTTGGTGGGCATGGCGGCTTTTTTTGCCGGTGTGGCCAATGCACCCATCGGCCCGCTGATAATGGTGTGCGAACTGACACAGGGCTACGGTCTGCTGGCGCCGCTTATGCTGGCCTCTGCCGTGTGCATTGTGCTGGGCAGGCGCAGCAACCTGTACGAAAATCAGGTGGAGAACAAATTCGAGTCACCCGCCCATATCAATGATGCCACCATCAACCTGCTGGAACAGCTGAAGGTGACTGACCACTTTGAACGCGGCAGAGTGACTATTCTGGAGGAAAGCGTCACCCTCAAAGGCCTGACGGACATTATTTCCGGCACTAATGAATTTTTCTTTCCCGTCAAAAGCGAAGAGGGAGAAATCACCGGTATCCTTTCCATAAATGACGTGCGCAGCCTGCTGTATGAAGAGAGCCTTTTTGATCTGGTGCTGGTGAAAGACCTTGCGCGCAAGCCTGCCACACTGGAGGAGGAAGATGATCTGTACACGGCGCTGCTCAAGTTTGTGGATACGGATCTCGGCCAGATTCCTGTGGTGGACGCGGACGATCATAATACCATTCTGGGACTCATCAACCGCTCGGACGTGTTCCACGCTTATACCAAGACATTGCAGAAACTGCGTGAAGACTGATGTCTTGTTCCGCGATGACAAAGCCCCGATGACAAACCCCCCGTCTGCATATGCTGACGGGGGTTTTTTATGCCGGATGCTGCATGCTGAAAAACAGGCAGCGCCGCTGCGGAAAGCCGGCGCATATGTCAGCGCCGCCGCGGACCGTTGCCCGAAGACATGCCTTTAACTATCCATATGGAAACAAAGTAGGAGCCGGCAAAGAGCGCCAGCGTGAGAGCCACCTGCAGCAGAAAGCGGTCTTTGACGAACTGCTGGCCGGAAAGCAGGGTGTTGCCTGTGAATACCAGCGCCGCCCACAAAATGAGCTGGAGCAGGTGGTTTGTGTCGCGGATGACCTTGCGCCGGCTGCTCAGAAAAAAGCTGAGCACCCAGACCGCGACAAACAAAATGACAACAACCTTGAACATGATTACCCGTTCCGCACGTCGTTTTCCTGCGGTGTTTTGTCGTCCCGCTGGCTGTGTACCACTGTCAGCAGTCTGTCCAGCGCCGCCATGGGGTCGTCCTGCTGAAAAATATTGCGCCCGATGCTTACACCGGCGGCGCCGCATTCAAGCGCTTCTTCCATGTGCCTGATAAAATTTTCAAAGTCACCCATAGAAGGGCCGCCCGCCACCAGTACGGGCACGGGACAGGCATCAACGGCCCGTGAAAAACTGTCCATATGACCGGAATAGGGAACACAGACCATGTCGGGCCCCAGCTCGCCGCCCAGCCTGACACAATGGGCGATGAGCGAAGGGTCAAGCTCCTGCACTATGTTGCCGCCCCGCGCCACGATGACGGCCATCACCGGCAGGCCGTGCTGGTGCGCTTCTTCCGTGGCCATGCCCAGATCCGTAAGCATCCGGTCTTCCTGTTCGTTGCCGATGTTCACCTGTACGGCCACGGCGTCGGCCCCCAGGCGCAGCGCTTCGGGAATGGAGCAGACCAGCGATTTGTTCCACGCGGGCAGCCCGTGCCGGGTTCCGGCGGAAAGCTGCACCACAAGCTGCGTGGCCGTGGGGATTTCATTTGCGTAGGCGCGTGCCGTGCCCTTGTTCAGCACCACGCCCTGCACCGGACGGTCGCCTATGTCCGCAAGCAGACCGGGTATATTGTCCAGCCCGTGCAGCATGCCTTCACCGGCACCGTGGTCCAGCGGCAGCACCACGGCCCTGCCGCTGGGGGTCATGAAAAATCGTTCGAGTTTGCGGATGGCTCCGATCATGGTGTCTCCTGTGTATGGCATTGAACGCCGCGGGCATTGCAGCCGAGGAACGGACAGAAGGCCAGCGCTTCCGGCGTGAGATGTGTCCTGTGGCCGCTGCCTGCATACAGAATCAGCGGCGGGTGTATGGTGATGGCGGGATTAGCGTTTTTTCTGGCTTCCAGCAAGATGAGTCTGGCCGGCTGCTCCGCGCGTGAATGAACGGGCAGCAGGCTTTTGGCTTCCAGCCCTGCGGGGCGCAGCGTGCATAAAAGATCGGGCAGTCTTTCCGCCGGATAGATGCAGAAAAAGCGGCCCTTGTTGCGCAGAGCGTAAGCGGATGCGGCCACAAAGGCCGTCAGCGGACCGGCTGTTTCAAACAGGGCGCGTGTGCGTTGCTGTGTCGCCGCGTGCCTGCCCTGATCCGGCCGCCGGTACGGAGGGTTTGTCACCACCAGATCGAATGATTCCGGCGTGATGTCTGCGTGCGCGCGTACCTGCTGCGCATCGGCCTGTACCGCGCTGAACCGGTTGCCCAGTCCCAGCATGGCGGCGTTGTGCGTGGCTGCATCGGCCAGCTGCGGGTCTATGTCAAATCCGGTGCCCTGCACCGTATCAAGCAGCAGGCACAGAGCCAGCCCCACCACCCCGCAGCCCGTGCCCGCATCAAGAAACCGCAGCGGTTTTGCGGGGGGGCCGTATGCGGCGGCGGTCCATGCGGCCAGCAGCAGCGCGTCCGCGGAAAAGCGGAACGAATCCGGCGGCTGCAAAAGTCCGCGCGGAAAATATTCCCGCGCCGCGTGTACATCCTGTTCTGTATTTTTTTGCGGCCTAAGGTTCTGCATGGGTATGTCCGATAGTGTGGTGTCAGTCTGACGGTGTCAGCCTAGCCTGACGTGCCGCCGCGGACAAGGGCGGAATGCAGGACAGCTGCCGGGCGTGCACGGCGTGTCCGGTATTTGGCTCCATGCACGTTTTCTGCTAGCATCCGTCAAACCACCGGCAAACGGCCGGGGCGGCATCCGCAGGTGCCGGATGCCATGCTTTTTCACATGCTGCAAGGACAGGCTATTCATGAAGCAGTTTAGGGCCGACCTGCATATACATTCCCGTTTTTCCCGCGCCACAAGCAAAAAACTCACTGCCCGTCATCTGGCGGCATGGGCGGCCGTCAAAGGGCTGGATGTGCTGGGTACGGGAGACTTCACCCACCCCCAGTGGCGCGAGGAACTGGCCGCACAGCTGATTCCCGACGACAATACCGGCCTGTTGCGCCTGCGTGAAGCGGACGGGCTGGACGAAGAGATTTCTGTTTTTGCCGGGCGCCCGCTGGGCGGCCGTGTGCAGTTCATGCTGCAGGCCGAAATAAGCTCTATCTACAAACGGGGCGGCAAGGTGCGCAAGGTGCACAACCTTGTTTATGTGCCCACGCTGGAAGCTGCGGAGTCACTGTCGCGCAAGCTTGAGCAGGTGGGCAATCTCGCTTCCGACGGGCGGCCCATTCTGGGGCTTGATTCGCGCGACCTGCTTGAGATGGTGCTGGAAACCCACCCCAGAGCATTTCTTGTGCCCGCGCATATCTGGACTCCGTGGTTTTCCGTGTTCGGGTCAAAATCCGGCTTTGATTCCATAGAAGAATGCTACGGTGATCTGTCAGCGGAAATATTTGCGCTGGAAACAGGTCTGAGCTCCGATCCGGACATGAACTGGATGTGGAGTGCGCTGGACCGGTTCCGGCTTATCTCCAACTCGGACGCGCATTCCGGCGACAAACTGGGGCGCGAGGCCAACCTGTTCAGCGGAGACGTTTCCTACGACGGCATTTACAGGGCATTGCGCGGTGAAGGGCTGGGGCACCGGTTTCTGGGCACGCTGGAATTTTTTCCCGAAGAAGGCAAATACCACATGGACGGCCACCGCAAGTGCGGTGTCATCATGGACCCGCGTGAAACGGCGGCCAGAGACGGCATATGCCCCGTTTGCGGCAAGCCGCTCACCGTGGGGGTGCTGAGCCGTGTCATGGAGCTGGCGGACAGAGAAATGCCCGAACGACCGGCGGGACAGCCCGGTTTCATTTCGCTGGTGCCTCTGGCAGAGGTCATATCCGAAATTGTCGGCACCAGACCGGGCACCCGCAAGGTACTTGATTTTTATGCAGGCGCCGTATCGCGGTTTGGTTCGGAGCTGGGTATTCTGCAGGATGTGCCGGAAGAAGATCTGAGGACATTTTCCGCGCCGCTGGCTGAAGGCATTTCGCGCATGCGCCGCGGCGAGGTTGCGCGGCAGCCGGGTTGCGACGGCGAATACGGGGTTATCAGCGTGTTCACCCCGCGTGAGCGTGATGAGTTTAAAAACGGCCGCATGCTGATGGACCTGCCCTTGCCCGCTTGTGGCACAACGCGTACGGCGGAACCCGCCGCGGCTGCAGATGCTGTGCCGCAGGACGGCGGCGGAAACGGGCCGGAAACGCAGGCTGCGGCGTCCGGCGGAACGGCGGGTGCGGCCCTGCAGGACGCTGATGCCGGTGTGCAGGGTGTTTCCGACGAATTTATTTTTGAAGACGACGAGGCTGCGGAGCAGCCGCAGGGAGCCAACGAGGCCCAGCAGCGGGCCATGGACGCCGGACCGGAACCGGTGCTGGTGCTTGCCGGACCGGGAACGGGCAAGACCCGCACGCTGGTGGGGCGCATCCGCAGACTGGTGGATAACGGGGTTTCTCCGCGGCAGATACTGGCAGTGACATTCACACGCCGTGCCGCGACAGAGATGGACGGCAGGCTGCTGGCCGAGCTTGGGGGTAATGCGGCGCTGCCCCGTACCGACACCCTGCATGCGCTGGCCTTTGAATACTGGCACAAAGCCTATGACGATGCGCCGGTGCTGCTTTCGGAAGACGGCGCGCGGCGTGTGTTTGCCGAGGCCAATTCCGGCGAGACCGCGCAGCGGATACGGGAAGCGTGGGAACGCATAGCCGTGTGCCGCGAACGCATGTCCGTGTGCCATACGGATGATGCCCCGTTTCTGCACAGGTATGTGAAGCTCAAGGAATCGTGGAATCTTGCCGATTATACCGATCTGCTGGAATTCTGGCTGGAGCAGGTGAACAACGGTATTTACGCCTGTCCGTATGTGCATGTGCTGGTGGATGAAATTCAGGATCTTTCACCTCTGCAGCTTACACTGGTGCGTTCTTTGCTGCCTGAAAACGGCGCGGGGTTCTTCGGCATAGGCGACCCTGATCAGTCCATCTACGGTTTCCGGGGGGCGCACGGCGATGTGCGTGCGTTTTTCGGTGCGGCGTGGCCGGATATGCAGGTGATCAAACTGACCCGTAACTACAGATCTTCTCAGGCCATACTTGATTTTTCGGCTGCTCTGCTGCCGCAGGACCCGCCGCTGGTTGCCATGCGTGCGCTGCCGGGCGAGATACGGCTTTTTGAAGCGCCCACGGCAGAAGGTGAAGCCTCCTGGATTGCCGGGCAGATACGTTCGCTTATCGGCGCCACAAGCCATTCTCTGGCCGACAGCGGGGCCACCCGCCTGAAAAGCGGCGGGCATGACGACGATGTGAGCGGTATGGCCGGTGCTCTCGCCCCCGGCGACATTGCGGTACTGGTACGCTTCAAGGCGGTTATTCCTGTTATCCAGCGCACGCTTGTCCGGCTGGGCATACCCTGCTCCGTGCCCGAGGCCGAAGCTTTCTGGGTGGAACCGCGCATACAGATGATTCTGGCCGCGGCGGGCCGTGTGCTGGGCATTGCCTACCGGTCGGAAGAAGAAACCATTTCGTGCCCCGACAAGGTGCTGGCCAAAGGACCTCTCGGGGTTTCGGCGTATCTGCAGGACATGCCGCCTTTTGATAATCTGTTCTGGCAGTCTCCGGAGTTCAGGCGTCTGGTGAAAGCTTATGACGAGTACGGGGGCTGGGCGGGTCTGCTTAACTGGGTGCACCTGCAGACAGAGCTTGAACTGGTGCGCAGCCGCAGCGAAAAAGTACAGATAATGTCGCTGCATGCGTCGAAAGGTCTTGAATTTAAAGCGGTATTTCTGCCTGCGCTGGAAGACGGCATACTGCCTTTTGCCAGCGCGGGCGTGTTGACGGGCAGCGTGGACAAGGCCCGCATGCGCACGGATACGGAGGAAGAACGCAGACTGTTGTATGTGGGGATGACCCGTGCGGAACAGGCGCTGTTTCTCAGCCGCGCGGCGCGGCGGATGCTCTACGGCAAGGAACTGCGGCTCAGGGAATCACGGTTTCTTCAGGGACTGCCGCTGGGCGACCTGCGCCGTTCGACGCTGGTGGCGCACCAGAAGCGCAAGGAAAAACAGCTGACATTGATGTGACGGCGGCAGGGGGCGTGCGTACGCCCGCCTGCATACGGCGCTGCCGGCGGTGCGGGCTGCCGTCTGCAGTTGCGGCTAAAGCCTGTACAGATAACGCTCGTACAGTGCCGAAAACCGTGCGGCCGCACCCGCACTTATGCCGCAGTCGCGCAGTCTGCAGTATATGTGCAGCGGGTTGAGACGGTGTTGCAGGTAGCTTTTTATTTTCCGCATGGGAGCAGTCTTCCGTTGGGGGTGCTCATTCCGGATGCCGTCCGTGGACACAGGCTGCCGGTAATTTTTTTTGTGCAAGCGCCGTGCCTGTGCCGTACGGGGTGCACAACACCGGCTGGTTGCCGCTGCAGCCCGCAGTTACAGCTGTCTTGCCGTGCTCGTTTCGCGCGCCGTGCGGCAGTTTTCCGGCACGGGGCCGCGGGTGGCACGGACTGTGCTTTGTACAGGGCGGCTGCACTTCTTTCCGGTTTCCATATAGAACGTATCGGCGCAAGGCAAGCCCGGCACTAGGTCCGGGCACGTTTTTTATGGCGTGCCCGTTACCGTATCCGGCCGCCTTCCGGACAGGGATGCTCCGGCGTGCATGATATGTCTGTTATCCTGACAGCCTGCGGCGCGGTTTGTGCTGTGTCCGGCCATGATGTATACTGAATAACCCGCGTAAGATTGCGGAACGGTGTGTATGAAGGAACAGCAAGGAACAGGGCGGTTGCCGCACGGCAGAATTCTGGCGGCACCCTCGTGGGTCATTCCCGCGGGGGTGGCGGAAAACTGCCGCTTTCTTGCCGGCAGGGTGGATGAAGTCGGGCTGCTGTTTCTGGAAAGTGAAGCCTGTCTTGCCTATTCGCGCCATGATCTGCCTGTGGATTTGGCCGACCTGCCCTTGAGCTGGCATGTGCATCTGCCTGTGGATCTGCCGTGGGGCACAGCCCGCGCCCGTCCGGAAACCGCACACCGCGACGGCAGCCGCTGTGCTGATATCTGCCTGCGGCTTATGGATAAAGTTGATTATCTGGGGGCGGTACGCGGGGTTGTGCATCCGCCGGCATATTGTCATGCCGCATACGCGGTGCAGGCGCTGGAAGCCTTTACCGCTGCCTGGACTGCCGCCGGTCTGCGGCCCGAAGACATTCTTCTGGAAAACATACAGGGCCAGCCGCTGACGGAACTGGCGGAAACTGTCCGGTCTCTGGGACTGTCGGTTTGTCTGGACACGGGCCATATGCTGTCCTACGGTCAGCATGGGATTCTGCGGGATGCGCGCCTGACAGGGCGCATACGCATGCTGCACCTGAATGCGGAACGCGCGGGCCGGCATGTGCCGCTGACTGTGCTGCATGACGAAGCGCTGCGCGTCTGCGCATCTGCCGTGCAGGCCGCCCCGTGTGACTCTGTGGTCATGATGGAACTGTTCGACTGGAAAGAAATAGAAGAATCACTGCCTGTGGCGGTCATGTGGCTTCGGGGGAGCGGCTGATGATACGGTTGATACTGGGGGGGGACAAATCGGGCAAGTCGGCCTTTGCGCTTTCTGCGCTGCAGGAAGGGGCAGGGCCGCATCTGCTGCTTGCCACCGGGCAGGCTGCCGATTTTTCCTTCAGGCGTCAGATTCTGGAACACAGAACTGCCCGCGCCCCTCATATTCCCGTTCGGGAAACCGGCACGGATCTGGTGTCCGCCCTGCTGCGGGGCAGAGACGGTTTCGGCTCGGTGCTGGTGGACAGTCTCGATTTCTGGCTTTTTGCCTGCCGCGAGGCAGGCATGCAGCAATACAGCGGAGACTTGGCGGAGTGTCTGCGGCTGGTCGGGCGTGATACAGAGATCACGCTTGTTTCCTGCGAGGCGGGGCTGGGCCCCGTACCTGCTGACCGCGCGACACGCATGTTCATCAGAGAACTGGGAGCCCTCAACCAGACCGTGGCGGCGCTGGCCGACGAGGTATGCTTTATGGTTGCCGGTATTCCCATGTATCTTAAGAGGCGCTAGATGTCTTATTTTCGCAAGCTTGAACCGGGGCTTTCACAACTTCTCGAACTTTTTTCGCGCGATGAGCGCTGGCTTATTGTCATCAACGCCGATCCCGACGCCATGGCATCGGCCATGGCCCTGCGCCGCATCATGATTCACAGGGTGTCCGATGTGGGCATAGCCCATGTGAACACCATATCACGGCCCGACAATCTGGCCATGGTGCGCTATCTGCACATTCCCATGGTCAAGTTCACCCCCACCGTGGCGGCGCAGTATGACCGGTTCGCCATGGTCGATTCTCAGCCCCATCATCATCCGGGGTTTTCCGGTGTGCATTATTCCGTGGTGTTCGACCACCATCCCCTGAGCGAAGAGGAACCCGTCATTGCCGACTTCAAGGACCTGAAGCCGGAATACGGCACCTGTTCGGCACTGATGACCGAGTATCTGTACAATCTCAAGATACGTCCCGGAAAGCTGCTTGCCACCGCGCTGCTTTTCGGCATCAAGACGGATACAAACAGCTTCGAACGCGAATCCTGCGACATCGATATCCGCGCATTCCGGTATCTTTCCAAGTTTGCCAACCATCAGCTGCTCTCGCGCATCGCCCGCAGCGAATTCCGGCTGGAGTGGCTGGATTATTTTTCACGCGCGTTCACCAGCCTGCACACTGTGCGTTCCGGGCGATACGTGTATGTGGGCGAGGTGGACAACCCCGATGTGCTTGTGGTTATTGCCGACTTTTTTACGCGGGTGCACGAAATCCGCTGGGCCGTGGTGGCCGGGGTGTACAAGGATACGCTGGTCATTATTTTCCGCGGCGACGGTGTGGTGCGCAATCTGGGCAATTTTGCCAAGCTGCAGTTCGGCGATATCGGCTCTGCGGGGGGGCACAAGACCATGGCCCGCGCCGAGGTGCCTTTGCAGCGTCTGGAGGGCAAAGATGTGGAAATGTTCGTTTTCAAGCGTCTGGTAAGCCCCCCGAAGCGCGTCCGCCCCAGAGAGGAAGAGCGTCAGGCTGATGCCGCAGGCAACGACAGGAAAAAAGAATGATACCCCGCCGCCCGCTTGCGGGCTGTGCAGGTGATGTTGTTTGTATGGGAAAAGGCAGCCGGAGGCTGCCTTTTCCTGCAGGGATTGCGGATGGAGTCCGCCGGAACCGTTCATGAGCCGGCAGTTGTTCCTGTAGTCGGCGGTCTTGCGGCCGCGGGGTATGTTCAGGGGGCTTCGCCGGTCCGTACCCGTACTGTTCTGGCCACGTCCTGCACAAAGATTATGCCGTCTCCCTCACGTCCGGTGTGGGCACCTGTCTGCAGCGCCGCCAGAGCGTCTTCCGCTTTGTCCGCGGGTACCCCCACCTCTATGCGGACCTTTTTCAGCAGATTCACTTCCGTCACAATGCCGCGATAGGTTTCGGTAAAGCCTTTCTGCTGTCCGCTGCCCAATGCGTTGGTCACGGACATGGCGTATATGCCTCTGGCATAAAGAGCCTTTTTCACCGTCGAGAGCTTTTCAGGGCGTATATAGGCGATAAGCAATTTCATGATGGTTCTCCTTTGGCCTGCTATTCCACGGTGAAAATCTGAAATCCGTTGTACGATTCGGAACCGTGTTCCGTGATATCCAGACCTTTGAGCTCTTCTTCGGGAGAGACACGCAGGCCCGCCACTGCGGCCACAATGCGGAACACCACCAGCCCCATGCCGAAGGCCCAGGCGAATACCACCGCCACACCGAGAGCCTGTACCATGAGCAGAGAAGCATCGCCGCCGTATACAAGGCCTGTGGACCCGCCGTAAGAGGGATGCGCCAGCAGCCCCACCATCAGCGTACCTATGGCGCCGCACACGCCGTGCACGGAAACCGCGCCCACGGGGTCGTCGATCTTCAGAATCTTGTCCAGAAACTCAATGGAGAGCACGACCACAAAGCCGCAGATGATCCCCACGATGATGGCGCCGGAAGGGGAAAGCTCGTAACAGCCTGCCGTGATGCCCACCAGACCTGCCAGAGCGCCGTTCATGGTTATGGATGCATCGGGTTTGCCGAACCGTATCCATGCGGTGAGCATGGCGGTAACGGTACCGGCACAGGCTGCCAGACTGGTGTTCACGGCGATATAGCCTATGGTGCCGTCTGCGGTGGTGGTGGAACCGGGGTTGAACCCGAACCAGCCGAACCACAGTATGAACACACCCAGAGCCGCCAGCGGAATGTTGTGGCCCGGTATGGCCCGCACGGAGCCGTCGGGTCCGTATTTGCCCGCACGGGGACCCACCACGATGGCCCCGGCAAGGGCAACCCAGCCGCCCACGGAATGGACAACCGTCGATCCTGCGAAGTCGGCAAAGCCCAGCCCTTCAAGCCATCCGGCGTTTCCGGCCAGTCCGCCCCATGCCCAGTGGCCCGATACGGGGTAGATGATGCCTGTCACCAGTACGGAGACAATGATGTAGCTGGCAAATCTGGTGCGTTCGGCAATGCCGCCGGATACGATGGTGGCCGCCGTGGCCGCGAACACCGACTGGAAGAACCAGAAGGTCAGATCCCACATGCCGCCTTCTGTGGCGGGGTCCACATGGGCAAGGGCAAATCCCGATGTGCCGATGAAACCGCCTGCGTCGGCGCCGAACATGAAGGCATAGCCGACCAGAAAGAACACCAGTGAACCCGCCGCAAAGTCCACAAAGTTTTTCATGAGGATGTTGCCCGCGTTTTTGGCACGGGTGAATCCGCATTCCACCATGGCAAATCCGGCCTGCATGAGCATGACCAGAATGGCGGCGATGAGCGTCCAGAGGATGTTGCCATGCTGCTGGCTGAGCATTGCCGGAGCATCTTCCGCCAGTGCGGGTGAAGCGTGGAGCAGAGTTGCCACAACCAGCCAGAGAGCCGCCGTGCGGGCAAAACGTTTTGCCGGATGGCGGGGTGACGATACGGGTGCGTGCATGGAATAATCCTCCTTTTGGGCAGGGCCCGTTCTAATGGCGATGTTCCGGTAAGAGCAAAAGGAGGGCCAAATATGATAACATGCTGTTATTATATGTTTTCTGTTTTTAAGTGGGATTCAGGCGCTTTGTTATAGTGCTAGTAATTCACATATATGTTAAAAATAAGCTTGTATAATTTACAAAAAAGTAAATTTACGTCAAAAAAGACCGGAAATAAAATATCAGAAAAAACAAAAAAGCCGATTGACAATTCCGGTAACAGCTGAGTAGGTAGACACATGCATCGGAATTCCGGTTGCACAAAATACTGTTGAGGACGTAGCTGACACAATGAAGACCCAGACTTCCGCCATATCTTACGTGTACTTTTGGTACTACTTTTTTGGCTATGGAAGCGTCCGTGGTCTCTTTGTCGCTGCGTAGCAGCCGGAATACCAGAAGGTAGACTGAATCAAGGGCCGCGGGCGAAAAGCCGGCGGCCCTTTTCTTTTGGCCGCAGGTGTCCGGGGCCGAAAACGGGAAAAGGAGCTTCGCATGCTGCTCGGTAAAAGTGTCCGTATGGAACGCATCATCAACAGAAACACGGGAAGAGCCATCATCGTGCCCATGGATCATGGTGTCAGCGTGGGGCCCATTTACGGGTTGGTGGACCTGCCCGGTACTGTGAACAAAGTGGCCGAAGGCGGTGCGGATGCCGTTCTTATGCATAAGGGGCTACCGCGCTGCACTCATCGGGGGTATGGTAAGGACGTCGGGCTTATCGTGCATCTTTCGGCCAGCACGTCGGTTGCCACCCTGCCCAACGCCAAATCGCTGGTGGCCACGGTGGAAGACGCCCTGCGGCTGGGTGCCGACGGCGTGTCGGTACACGTTAATCTGGGTGATGAGACAGAGCGTCACATGCTGGAAGACCTCGGCCGCGTGACCTCGCGCGCCATGGAATGGGGTATGCCGGTGCTGGCCATGGTGTACGCCCGCGGGCCGAAAATCGACAACGAGTTCGCCCCCGGTATTGTCGCCCATTGCGCCAGAGTAGGTATGGAGCTGGGTGCTGATCTTGTCAAAGTTAATTATACCGGCGACATGGACTCTTTTGCAGACGTGTGCGAAGCGTGCTGCGTGCCGGTGCTCATAGCCGGCGGGCCCAAGCTTGATTCCACAAGAGAGCTCGTTCAGGTGGTGCACGATTCGGTGCGCGCCGGTGGTGCCGGTCTTTCCATGGGACGCAACGTGTTTCAGCATGCCCGTCCCGACATGCTTATGAAGGCCCTGCACGGTGTGGTGCACGAAGACTGGGACGTGGAACAGGCCATGGACGTGCTGGAAGGCGCGGAATAACTTTTACGTTCGCAAGCGAGGAAGCGAAATGCATATCGGCAAACGTATTCGTATAGAGCGGCTGTTCAACAGAACGACAGGCCGCACCATTATTGTTCCTCTGGACCACGGTGTCAGCGTGGGGCCCATCGACGGGCTGGTGGACATGCGCGACACGGTGAATCAGGTGGCGGAAGGCGGCGCGGACGCCGTGCTGATGCACAAGGGTCTGGTGCGCTGCGGCCACCGCGAAGGCGGTCGCGACGTGGGTCTTATCGTGCATCTTTCCGGTTCCACGGGGCTTTCGCCCATCCCCAATTCCAAAATTCTGTGTGCCACGGTGGAAGATGCCATCAAACACGGCGCCGACGGCATCTCGGTACATGTCAATCTGGGCGATCCTAATGAGCGCGAAATGCTGGGCGACCTTGGCAGGGTGTCTGCCGTGGCGGCGGAATGGGGCATGCCCCTGCTGGCCATGATGTATGCCCGCGGGCCGGAAGTGAAAGACCCGTATGACGGCATGGTGGTTGCTCACTGCGCACGTGTGGCGGTCGAGCTGGGCGCGGACGTGGTCAAGGTGCCCTATACCGGTGATATGGATTCCTTTTCCCGCGTGGTGGAAGCCTGCTGCGTACCCGTGGTCATCGCGGGCGGTCCCAAGCTTGATTCCACGCGTTCGCTGCTGCAGATAGTTCATGACTCCGTGCGTGCGGGCGGTGCCGGTCTTTCCATCGGCCGCAACATTTTTCAGCATGAACGCCCCAGAGCGCTGGTAAAGGCGCTGCGTGGTCTTGTGCACGAAGACTGGGACGTGGAACAGGCACTTGAAACTGTGGGCGGGTGCGCCCCCGAGGGTGAATAACATGAAAAAAGTGCTTTTCCGTTGTGTTCCTTACGATAAAGACGCAGTGACGCTTGCGCTGGAATCGGGGGTGGACGGTCTGGTGGTTCCTGCCGGTCATGTGCAGGAGGTGGCTTCACTGGCACGCTGCACCGTGGTGGCCGACGAGGATATGCCCTGCATACTGCTGCAGGAAAAGGCGGATGAGGAAAACGTGGCCCGCATGCTGCAGCAGGGGCGCAGTGTAATACTGGCCCGCGGCTGGGAAATCATTCCCGTGGAAAACCTGCTGGCGGTTTCGGATAACGTGGTTGCCGAAGTGGCCTCGCTGGAGGAGGCAAGACTTGCGGCGGGCATACTGGAACGCGGTGTCTCCGCCGTGGCCGTGTCTGCCCGTGGTGTGGAGGAACTGAAGGACATCGTGAAGGAACTCAAGCTTTCTCAGGGGACGCTGGAACTTGTGCCCGCCACGGTCACTGCCGTCTCTGCCGCGGGACTGGGGCATCGCGTGTGCGTGGACACCATGTCGCTTATGCGCACAGGACAGGGCATGCTGGTGGGTAACTCCAGCGCGTTCACTTTTCTGGTAAATGCCGAAACCGAGCATAACGAGTATGTGGCGGCGCGTCCTTTCAGGGTTAATGCCGGAGCAGTGCATGCCTACGCCGTCATGCCGGGTGACAGGACAACGTATCTTGAGGAACTGTCCGCCGGAACAGAGGTGCTGGTGGTTGACCATACAGGTGCCACGGGCATTGCCACGGTGGGCAGGGTAAAGGTGGAAGTGCGCCCCATGCTGCTGGTGCGCGCGCGGGTGCAGGGACCGGACGGGCAGTGCACCGAAGGCGCTGTTTTTCTGCAGAACGCCGAGACCATACGGCTGGTGCGCACCGACGGTACTCCCGTAAGCGTTGTGGCACTGAAAGAAGGTGATGAAATTCTGGTGCGTACCGATGCTGCGGGCCGGCATTTCGGCATGCGAATTTCCGAAGAGATAAGGGAAGAGTAGCCATGGCAGACGCAGACCGGATTCAGGAACGGATGGGCAGCGTACGTGAAGATATAGACGCCGTGGACAGAGAGCTGCTGGCCCTTTTGAACAGGCGGGCGGAACTCAGTCTGGAAGTGGGCCGCATAAAACGCGACGACCCCGGCGTCATATTCAAACCGTTCCGCGAGCGTGATGTGCTGGAAAAACTGCGCAGCCTCAGCGCAGGCCCGCTGCCGGAAGAACACCTGCGGTCCATATACCGCGAGATACTGTCGTCTTCACGCAGTCTGCAGCGTCCTCAGCGTGTGGCCTATCTGGGGCCGGAAGGCACGTTTTCATATTTTGCGGGCATTCAGTTTCTGGGGCATTCCGTAGAGTTTCTGCCCCAGAAGGATCTGCATGGTGTCATCCGCTCCGTGCACGCCCGCGAATGCGAACTGGGCGTCCTGCCGCTTGAAAATTCGCTGCACGGCACCGTGGGGCAGAGTCTTGATCTGTTTCTGCGCTACGAGGTGTTCATCAATGCCGAACTGTTCTGTCGTATCAGCCATTCATTGCTGACGGCGGAAAAACGGCTTTCCGACATCACCACCGTGTATTCGCACCCGCAGCCGCTGGCACAGTGCGGCGAATGGCTGCGGCTTAATCTGCCCGGTGCGCGTATTATTCCCACCGAATCAACGGCAGCTGCGGCTCGGCGTATCAAAGGCGAAAAGGGCGCTGCGGCCATCGGTCACGGCAACCTTGCCGAACGTCTGGGGCTGAGCGTGCTTGCTTCTGCCATTGAAGACCAGCCCGATAACTGGACCCGGTTTGTGGTGGTGGGGCCGGTGCCGGCCGACAGGGAAGGCAGGGACAAAACATCCATGCTGTTCACCCTGCCGGACAAATCCGGTTCGCTGGCGCAGGTGCTCAATATCCTCGCGCGGGAGGATATCAATATGAAAAAGCTGGAATCCCGCCCGTTGCGCGGCGAAAAATGGCAGTACGTGTTTTTTGTGGATGTGGAATGCGACCTGAACCATGAAGATTACCGGCAGCTTGTGGACGAGTTGAAGCATGTCTGCCACAGCCTGCGGATTCTGGGCAGCTATCCTGCCGGAATGTATTTTGATGTGGCCCGCACGGCCGATGGTTCGGAACGGCTGGTGACCGAATAGTTTTTTTAGCGCACGACGCCCGCAGGGGCGCACAAGCATACGACGGATGAACGCATGAACAGCAAGACCGTAACGGCTCCGGCCTCCAAATCCGTGTCCCACCGCATGGTCATAGGTGCCGCGCTGGCCGCCGGCACTTCCACGCTGACCAACGTGCTGGAAAGTGATGATCTGACGCGCACCGTGGAGATAATGAAAACCTGCGGCGCAGACATTGTGCGGCAGGGTGCAGGCCGGTATTCGGTGCGTGGTGTGGCCGGTACGCCGCGCGGCGGCAGTACCGAACCCGCTTCGTGCTATGTGCACGAATCCGGCACCACCTGCAGGCTGCTGACCGCGGTTGTGGCGTGCGGGCTGGGCACGTTCCGCATTCACGGGGTGCCCCGCATGCATGAACGTCCCATAGGCGAACTGGTCACCGCTTTGCGCATGGCCGGGGCTGATGTGCGCTATGAACAGCATGAGGGGTTTCCGCCGCTCATTGTCGAGGCGCTGGGACTTTCGGGCGGCATGGTGACCATCGGGCTGGACGAATCCAGCCAGTACCTGTCGGGGCTTCTGCTGGCCGCGCCGCAGGCGCGTTCCATGACAATCACCGTGGGCGGAGCCAAAGTGGTCTCGTGGCCCTATGTGGGGCTGACGTTGCAGGCCATGGAGGATTTCGGACTGCGTTTCAGCGTGGAGACAAAGGACGACGAAGGCTGGCACAAGACAGACTGGCGGACAGTGAAGGATATCGTGCCCGGCAGGGTGCGGTTTGTGGTACCCCCCGGCATGTACAGAGCCGGTGATTATACCGTGGAAGGCGACTGGTCCAGTTCGTCGTATTTTCTTGCCGCGGGAGCGGCGGGGCAGGTTCCCGTCACCGTGCGGGGGTTGCGCCGCGATTCTCTGCAGGGTGACCGCGCCATGCTGGATATTCTCCGGCGCATGGGGGCCGGTGTGGCATGGGACGGCGACGCCGTCACCGTGAGCCCGGCTCCGCTCAAAGGGATAGCGGTGGACATGGGCCACTGTCCTGACCTTGTTCCCACCGTGGCCGCCGTGGCTGCTTTTGCCTCGGGTGACACCACCATCAGCAATGTGGCGCACCTGCGCATCAAAGAATGCGACCGTCTTGCCTCGCCTGCCGCGGAACTTGCCCGCGCGGGTGTGCAGTGCGAGGTGCGCGACGACGGTCTGGTGGTGCACGGCGCAGGCAGAGAAAATATCCGGATAGCACCCGGCACCGTGTTCAGCACCTACGCGGACCACCGTATGGCCATGAGCATGGCTGTGCTGGAAATGGCCGGACAGCCCGTCACCGTGGATGATCCTGCCTGTGTGGGCAAATCATTTCCCGCATTCTGGGAACAGTGGAAAAAGGTTTCGCCATGCGTATAGACAATGTTGCCGTGGTGGGCGCGGACGGCCGCATGGGGCAGCTGTTCTGCGCGCGGGCCCGTGCGGCCGGCATGGGGGTGGTCGCTCTGGACAGGCCTCTGGAGCCGGAAGCCGTGCGGCAGGCTGTGCACGGGGTCCAGATGGTGTTGCTGTGTGTTCCGGCAGCAGTACTTGACAAAGTAGCTGGACTCATGTCAGGTATTCTCTCAGGTAATCAGATTCTGGCAGACATAACTTCGGTAAAGGTTCTTCCCATGCAGCAGATGCGCAGACAGTACAGCGGCCCCGTGGTGGGTACGCATCCTCTTTTCGGGCCGGCGCCCGCGCAGGGCGAAACCCGCGTGGCCGTTGTTCCCGACAGCGGCCATGCTGCCGGTGAAGCGGCCTGCGCCGCGGTGGAGGATTTTTTTGTGCGTCTGGGGTGCGAGCCTTTCCGTACCACGGCGCAGGAACACGACCGTGCGGCCGCGTGCATCCAGAATCTCAACTTCATCACGTCCGTGGCATATTTTGCCACACTGGCGCATGACGACGCCATTACGCCTTTTCTTACTCCTTCGTTCCGCCGCAGGCTGGACGCCGCACGTAAAATGCTGACCGAAGACGCCGAACTTTTCGAAGGGCTTTTCGAGGCCAACCCCTACAGTCAGGACGCCGTGCGTGCGTTCCGTGCCATTCTGAATCATGCCTGCGCAGGTGACGTGAATCTGCTCGTCGACCGTGCCGGCTGGTGGTGGCGCTCCTCGGATAACAGGGGAGGTGCGCCCTCGTAGCGCATGGCAGCACGATATGTGCAACAGTTTGGTTGATACCAAGGCCGCATCCTCCCCGGATGCGGCCTTTTTTGTTTTTACCGCCGGAACCACCGCAAAGGAGCACAAGACAATGAACGTGAATCTCAGGCAATCGGCCCGCTGGATAGCCGCCGACGTGCAGACCCCCATCAGCCTTTTTCTGGGGCTGGTGGGCAACGGGCAGGGCATTCTGCTGGAAAGTGCCGAGGTGGACGGGCGCTGGGGCCGTTACAGTGTCATCGGTTTCAACTTTCTGCTGCGGCTCGGGTGCAGGGACGGCAAGCTGACAGTGGCTTCGCGCGATGCCCGTCTTGACTGCCTGAAAGAGCTGGAAGGCATGGATTTTACGGATGGTGTGCGTGCCGTGCAGGCCGCCGTCGACATTACACCGGCAAGCGGATTTGAAGACCTGCCGCCCATTACCCGCGGGCTGTACGGATACTTCGGGTACGGGGTGGCAGGCATGTTCGAACCGCATCTGCAGCGGGTTCTGCCGGTGCAGAGCGCGGAAGCATGTCTGGTGCTGCCCGGCACCGTGGTGCTGGTGGACCACCTGTACAACAGGTTGTGCCTGCTGAATCTGGCAGAAGGGTTTGTCATCCGCATGGACAGGGATGCCGTGGACAGAAAACCGGAGAATCCCGATGTGGGTCCCGTTGTCATGGTGCCGGACAAGGCGACGTTCATCCGCAATGTGGAGCGGGTGAAGGAGCTCATACGGCAGGGCGAGGCCATTCAGGTGGTGCTTTCCACGCGTTTTCAGGCTTCGTTCAAGGGCGATCCTTTTGTGCTGTACCGCCGGCTGCGCCAGATCAATCCTTCTCCGTACATGTTTTTCATGCGTCTGCCCGGCGTCAGTGTGCTGGGGTCGTCTCCGGAGGTGCTGGTCCGCTGCAGGGGCGGCGAAGTGCAGGTCTGCCCCATAGCCGGTACCAGACCGCGGGGCAGCGATGAGGCGGAAGACATGCGGCTGGCCGAAGAGCTGCGCAGCGACCCCAAGGAGCAGGCGGAGCATGTGATGCTGGTCGATCTGGGACGTAATGACCTGGGCCGCATTGCAGAGGCAGGCACCGTAAGCGTTGAAAAGTACATGCAGGTCGAACGGTTTTCCCACGTCATGCACCTTACTTCCTATGTCAGGGCGCGGCTGGCCGCAGGCAGGGACGCTCTGGATGTGCTGGCTGCCACGTTTCCGGCGGGAACGGTGAGCGGTGCGCCCAAGGTGCGTGCCATGGAGATCATAGCGGACATGGAAGGGCTGGCCCGCGGGCCTTACGCCGGTGCCATAGGCTGGCTGGGACTGGACAGCGGCAGTGTGGACATGGACACGGGCATTCTCATCCGTTCCATGTGGGTGCGCGACGGCATGGTCAGCTGGCAGGCGGGAGCAGGCATCGTCTACGACTCGGTGCCCGAAAAAGAATGGGAAGAGTGCTGCAACAAGGCCAGAGTGGTGCGTTCGGCCATCACGGGTACGCATGGCGGCGGATCAACGGGAGACTGCGATGTTTTTGCTTATCGATAACTACGATTCGTTCACCTTTAATCTGGTGCAGGCCTTTAGCAAAGGCGGGCTTACTCCGCAGGTGCGCAAAAATGACGACCCTGAACTGCCTGCGCTGGCACAAAGCGGGACACTGACCATGGTGTGCATTTCTCCCGGGCCGGGCAATCCGGCGGGGGCAGGACTGTGCCTTGAATTTCTGGACAGGCTGCCCCGCCATGTGCCGGTACTGGGCGTGTGTCTGGGCCATCAGGTGCTGGGCGCCTATGCCGGTGCCGCGGTGGAAGTTGGGCCGCGTATCATGCACGGCAAGGCATCCCGCGTTGTCCATCAGGGCACGGGCCTGTTCGAGGGTGTGTGCAACCCCATGACTGTGGGCCGGTATCATTCGCTGGTTGTGCGTGCGGAACAGTGCCCCGGCACGCTCGAAGTGCTGGCAGTCACAGACGCGGCGGTGGATGACGGGTGTGTGATGGCCATGCGTTATCGCGACAGGCCGTGGATGGGGGTGCAGTTCCATCCCGAGTCCGTTCTGACCCCGCAGGGTGAAACCCTGTTGCAAAACTTCTGCCGCATGGCGACTGCCTGCACGGCCGGGGCCGTGTGAATACGACCTAAATCGAGCGGAGGGTCCTCGTTGAAGTCTCCTCGGCAAAGAACGGGGGGAGTTGGGCTCCAAAGATGGTGCGACTGAAAACGGCTTGGTTGTCGGGCAGGAAAAAAAGGCCCATTTCAGTT
>Ga0334901_1000218_pt1 | contig 91568 bp, 75 predicted proteins | sample GraSluR3_MG_3_FD_207216 | JGI IMG/M metagenome (GOLD analysis project Ga0334901, IMG submission 207216) | Sludge microbial communities from methane-producing bioreactor in Wageningen University, Netherlands - Granular Sludge_15_08-R3 | ecosystem: Engineered > Bioreactor > Anaerobic >... | reverse complement strand
CCTTATAACAAAAGGAGTAGATGAACCATACAGGATGTTTACTTCAAGAGCGGAGTATAGGATTTTATTAAGACAGGATAACGCAGACGAAAGATTAACCCCTCTTGGCTACAAACTGGGTCTGGCAAGCAAAGAAAGGTACAATAATTTCGAGAGCAAAATAAGTAAACGTGATAAGCTGCTTACCTGGCTGGAGAATAATTCTCTTTATCCTGAAAAAGCGAATCAAATTTTGGAAAGCGTGAAATCGACCCCCGTTTCAATAAAAAAGAAATTTTCTGAATTATTAAGCAGACCGCAAGTAACCTGGGAAAAAGTTTCAAAATTTGTTCCACGTGGAACACTTTATGGTTCGGATCCTATGGCTGAAGAAATATACGAATCTGTGGAAATCGCGATTAAATACAGGGGATACATAGAAAGAGAATCCGCGTTTGCGCAAAAAATTCTTCGATTGGATGCGGTTTCAATTCCGGAAAAATTTGATTACAGCACTATGAATTCATTGTCTATGGAGTCAAGGCAGAAGTTGCAGAGAATAAAACCAGGGACAATTGGGCAGGCTTCAAGGATCCCGGGAGTTTCTCCGGCCGATATTTCAGTGTTACTGCTGTATCTGGGGCGCTAAAAACAGACAACTTATTGTTATTTAATTTATAACTGCGTTTTACCTAAATAAAAAATGCACTAATCTTCATCAAATCGTTATCGAACGACTAAAAAAAAGTACTACTTTTGTCAATTTGTATACCTAGATATTTACCCATTATTGTGAAACGATTTCTATTGTGGCTAACACTTTGTTTGATGTTTGTGCAGGTTACTGCCCAACAGCAAATGGTACAGACTGTAAAAGGCCGGGTTGTAGATGAAGTGTCAGACCAGCCATTGGTTGGAGTAGCCGTGGTTGTAAACAACAGCGGATACCTGACCACGTATAGTGATATTGATGGGTATTACAATGTGCAAAATGTACCGGTGGGTAGAATCTCTGTTCTTTTTTCCAGCATTGGCATGGAAACCATCTATATGGAAAATGTTTCACTCAATTCGGGAAAAGAATTGGTTTTGAATGTCAAGATGAGGGAAGATGTGCTTACCGTTCAGGAGCTGGTGATCACGGCAGAAAGAGACAAACTCCGGCCTGTAAATGAAATGGCATCGGTTACAGGAAGAACCTTTTCGGTTGCCGATGCGGAAAGGTATGCCGGGGCCATGAACGATATTTCAAGAATGGCGCAAAATTTTGCCGGAGTGGGGACTCCAAACGATTCAAGTAACGATATAGTGGTCAGGGGAAATTCTCCCTTTGGTTTGTTATGGCGCATGGAAGGAGTGGATATTTACAATCCAAACCACTTTGCCGACGGAGGAGCTACCGGAGGAGCCATAAGTATGCTGAATGTCAACACGTTATCTAATTCGGACTTCTATACGAGCGCTTTTCCTGCAGAATATAGCAATGCCTATTCAGGCGTTTTTGACATTCATTTACGCGAGGGAAACTACGATGTACATGAATTTACCGGACAACTGGGAATCAACGGATTGGAATTTGGTGTGGAAGGACCCGTTTCTAAAAAGCTCAAAGCGTCATACCTGGCGTCATACAGGTATTCTTTCCTGGATGCCCTGGCTTATCTGGGGTTCGAATTCGGCACGGGTTCAGCTGTTCCCAGGTACCAGGACTTCACAGCAAAAGTAAATATTCCTACGCCCAATAGCGGGACTTTTTCCCTTTTTGCCATCGGAGGTATGGGTAATGTAAGTATAGTTAACGGGGAATCGGATTTTTACAATTATGCAGACGATATTGCCACACAATCCGGAATGGGCGTGGTAGGCCTTCAATACCAGAAAACGCTGGGACACAACCAGTCATTGAAAATATCGCTGTCCAGTTCCCTTTCTTCTTTCTCGGCACAGATAGATTCCCTGAATCCCACGTCACTTCAGAAGGAGCGGAGCCAGGATGCTTTGCTGATGAGGGAATTTCAAAGTATACAGGCGGTTCACAACGCAAAACTGGGAAGCCGCCTCTCTCTGCGATCGGGCATCACCGGGAAACGTCTGGCCTATAAATTCATCTCCAACGATTATTCAATGACTACTTATCCAAAGGATGTCAACGAAATAGGATCTACATTTCAATTACAGGGATTTTCTGAGATATCTTATAGAGCAACTGCTAAATTAACCCTGGATGCCGGAGTGAATGCCCAGTTTCTTATACTCAACCAAACCTGGAACATCGATCCCAGGGTAGGTGTTTCCTGGAAATTCAAAGACAAACACGAACTGACCTTTGGATATGGGTTGCACAGTCAATACCAGGGGCTGGAGATTTATATGACTAAATTGTTTTCGCAGGCCGTTGACAGCAAGATATATCCCAATAAATACCTGGATATGACCCGTGCGCATCATTTTGTCCTGGGTTATCAATGGCGCCTGGCTCCGGCGACACGTTTGAAAACAGAAATCTATTATCAATACCTGTACAACATACCCGTAGATCTTTATGAACCTTATTATGCTGTGATCAACCTGGGGGGTATGCAGTTTGACAAGTACGGACGCGTATACGTAAGTGACGGAACAGGATACAATTACGGATTGGAACTTACCCTGGAGCGCTTTCTCTCACAAGGTTGGTATTATATGGTTACCGCGTCAGTATTTGAAAGTAAGTTCAGAAGCATTGACAACATTCTCAGAAACACAAGATATAACGGCAATTTTGTTTCTAATTTGCTGATAGGCAAGGAGTTTGAGGTCACCAAAAAACCTTCGGCAAAGAATATATGGTCTTTTGGAGGTGATATAAAATTTGCCCTTGCCGGGGGACAACGATATATCCCGGTAGACCTGGAAGCCTCCCGATTGAGTGGGGCAACTGTTTATATTTATGAGGAGGCGTATGTTCCACAGCATCCTTTTTATATGCGTGGAGATCTTAAAGTGTGGGCTAAAATCCAACAAAGGAATATGACGCATGAAATTGGGGTGGAAATACGTAATTTCACCAATCGGAAAAACGTGTATTCTTACGAGTACGATGTCAAGCTGGAAGACATGAGAACATCGTACCAAACAGGTTTGCTCCCGCTGGGTTATTATAGAATAACTTTCTGACAATCAGTCTAAAGGAAGATAAAAAACACTTTTTCCTGATTCAAATCCGGGAACGTTGTCCTGAAAAATTCCCCAACCCTGTTTGTAGGACCAATCTTTAAGCCCGGAAGGTCTTAAATAAGGTTTGCAGAGAATCTCGTTTTGGTCCGGGTAACAGAACCAGGGTGGACTTACAAATCCTTTTCTAAAGAAACATTCCTCAAGGGCAAACTCAAACATCGAAGCCGGCCAAAGAAATACAAAATCCTGATTTTCGGCGTCTTCAAGGTATTGTTTGTAAAGTAATTCAGGCCGGTTTTCCTGAATACCCGGAGCAGGTAATCTTTTGGATACGGCATCAGGTATACGGACAGGAGTTATGAACCCACGATTATAATAAAAACGCTGTAATTCAGGCGTAGCAGGATAAAGAAGACAGAATGGAGTTTCTTCAACAGCCTTTGTCAGCAAAAGTGATCCGAATCCTTTTCCCTGCTGCACCGGATGGGTGGCCAGTCCGTAAATATAAAAACCCTGCAGCAGAATCTTTCCTTTTTGCATTAAGGTTAACGGGAAGCGGGTAAGGAAAGACCTGCCGCGATCATCAAAGAGCACCGTTCCCAGTTTCAGGCAATGTTCAATTACAAAATCCGCGTAGGAAAGCGGATCATTAAAAGCAGCACTCCAGATTTCCCGGAGTGCTGTCTTGTCCTGATCATTTGCCTTTCGAATCACTGTAGATATCAGCTATGATTTTCTCGTAATGTTTGTTCAATTGCGCCCTGCGTAATTTAAGCGTTTGTGAAAGCAGGCCGTTGGCTGTACTCCATTCATCATCCACCAGTCGGAAAAACTTGATCTGTTCGTGTGGCGCAAGAGTTTTGTTAATACGATCGATTTCTTTGCGTATCAGGTCGTTTACCTCTTTGGTCCTGTATAGATTATCCAAGTCCTGAAATACCATTTTGTGATGTGCAGCCCAATCCTGAATTAAGACTCCATTGGGAATGATAACGGCAGAAGCTACTTTTTGATTGCTTCCAATGACCAGGGAGCCTTCTATATAAGGAGATTCATTAAGTTTGTTTTCAACCAGTTGTGGGGCAACATATTTTCCGTTGGAAAGTTTGAATATTTCTTTTTTACGGTCGGTGATCCGCAGGAAAATGCCGTTAACCATTTCTCCCACATCTCCTGTATGGAACCATCCTTCACTGTCTATGGCTTCGTTTGTGGCCTGGGGGTCTTTATAATACCCCATCATCACGTGAGGTCCACGGGTAAGGATCTCACCGTCAGAAGCAAATTTCACTTCAGTGCCATCCATGATCTTTCCAACCGTTCCAATTTTACGGATCCTGTCTTTGGGGTTGTTTACGGCAATTACAGGAGCTGTTTCTGTCAGACCGTACCCTTCGTAAATATACATTTTTGCGGCGGAGAAAAGACGGATAATACACGCCCTTATGGAAGAACCGCCGGTAACTATAAGCATTTCATGGCCTCCAAGGTTGGCCCTCCACTTGCTATATACCAGCTTGTCAAACAATTTATTCAAGGTTACACGCCAAAAAGTCAGGTTTTCATAATCAAAAGTGTTCCCGAAATTCCAGGCCCATTTGTAGATAATACGTTTTATACCGGAAAGGCTTTTGCCGGCATCTTCCAGTTTTTTGTACATCATCTCTATGACACGGGGAACGGCACAGAATCCGTCTGCCTGGATATCTTTCAGATCACGGGCAATGGTTCCCATATTTTCGGCATAATAAACGCTGATTCCCAAAGACTGGAACTCGTAGTTCATAGTTCTTTCGTAAATGTGGCATAAGGGCAGGAAACTAAGGTAACGGTGTGAAGAATTCATTACCTGTTGGGCGGCATGCCCCAGGAAATTAAAAACAATACTGCTGTGTGCATGCATTACTCCTTTGGGAGTTCCTGTGGTCCCGGAAGTATAAATAATAGTAAGCAATGTGTCCGGTGTAATTGTCTTCTTATTCTCTTCAATTACAGGGCCCCATTTGTCTTTATTCTTTTCACCTGACTGCCGGATCTCATCCAGATTCCGGACATTTTCCACTTCATCTATGGTAAAAACCATAGGCGGGTTTTCCAATTTGGCAATGACCGGTGCCAGGTGCTTATACAAAACGGCAGTTCCTATGATCAAGACTTTTGCGTCTGAATGGGGTATCATATACAGGTAATCGTCTTCACTCAGGGTCGTATACACCGGCACATGAACCAACCCTGAAAGCGCAGTCCCCATATCTGTGAAATTCCATTCGGGACGGTTGTTCATAACCGTAATTACCTTGTCTCCTGGTTCCAGACCCAATTCTAAAAATCCATATGCGTAAAGGTGAGCTATCTCTGAATATTCTTTTGAGCTGTATTTTTTCCAAGCGCCATCCACCTTTCCGGCCAGAATGTCTTCTTTAGGGTAGGTAACCTGCAGGCGTTCCAGCAGGTCGAATAACCTGGTAATCTTTACTTCTTCGTTCATAACAACGTGTTTTTTAAATCGTTTATAAATGCATCTATGTGGGATTTTCCGGTGTTAAATGAACACATCCAGCGTACTTCTCCTGTTGCCTCATCCCAGGTGTAGAAAAAGTGTTTTTCAGCTAGTTTTTTACGTGCCTTTTCAGGTATAATGGCAAAGACCGCATTGCTTTCTACTTTTTGGGTGATGGTCACTCCGGGTATATCCCTTGTTTCAACGGCCAGATACTGTGCCATGGAATTGGCATAACGGGCATTTTCCAGCCACAGGTCATTTTCCAAATATGCCAGGTATTGCGCGGCTATGTAGCGGCCCTTGGAAAACAATTGCATGGATTGCTTTCTTGTGTACAAAAAATTTTCAGCCGGTTCCGGATGAAAAAACACAACAGACTCTCCCATTAACATTCCGTTTTTTGTACCACCGAATGAAAGCGCATCCACGCCGGCTTCTGTGGTTATACTTTTCAGGGGAAGATCAAGAAATGCGGCAGCATTGGCCAGTCTGGACCCGTCCATGTGCAAGTACATTTGGTGCTGATGAGCCAAATCTGCCAATGTCCTGATCTCTTCAGGCGTATAAACGGTTCCCAGTTCCGTGGTCTGTGAAATGGAAATGACTTTTGGTTGTGAATGATGTTGAAATCCAAAGCCTTGCAACTGAGGTTTCACGAGCTCCGGTGTCAGTTTACCGTCTTTTGTTTCTACCGTTATGAGTTTGCACCCCGTGAAACGTTCGGGTGCTCCGCATTCATCCTGGTTGATATGTGCCGTACGGGCACATATTACTGAATTGTAGGGTTGTGTTAATGCTTGAAGACAAAGGACATTCGCCCCGGTTCCATTAAAAACAAAAAATACCCGGGCTTGCTTACCAAAAAAGGTTTGGAACAGATCGCAGGCCCTTTCAGAATATTCATCTTCTCCATAAGAGAGCTGATAATCATCGTTTGCTTCCGCTATTGCCTTTAGCACAAGTGGATGCACTCCGGAATGATTATCGCTTCCGAAGCTGGTTTTCATTTATGCGATCAACTTCCCGTATGCAGTGGCGTCTAGTAATTCTTCCACTTCTCCGGGGTTTGTCATTTTGATTTTCACCATCCAGCCTTCACCGTAAGGATCTTTATTGACTAACTGGGGATCTCCTTCCAGCACTTCGTTGACCTCCTCTATTGTTCCGGATAAAGGCATAAAGGCATCGGCTACCGTTTTAACCGCTTCTATAGCACCAAAGACTTCATCCTTGTCCAGCGTTTCGCCCATAGTCTGGATATCTACAAAAACGATGTCACCTAATTGAGCCTGGGCATGTTCGGTAATGCCTACAATTGCCAGATCCCCTTCAATTTTTACCCACTCGTGTTCTTTAGTGTACTTAAGATTTTCCGGAATGTTCATTGTGATAAAATGATTAATGGTTAATGATACAAATATAGTTATTTATAAATTATAAAATCTTTAGGGAAAGCTTGATCAATTCTTCCAGGCTGTAAGCCGGATTTTCTTTATTAAGCCGGGAAAGCACTTTTTCTATGGCAGAACGCTGAAATCCCAACTGTTGCAAAGCAGCAGCTGCCTCTGCCCCGATTTCTGAAACAGGCCTCACGGAACTGCCCGGAGTGACGGATTCCAGCCCCACTTTCATCATCTTATCCTTGAGTTCTATGATCATTCTTTCTGCAGTTTTCGTTCCAATGCCCTTAATGCTTTTTATTCTTACCACATCTGAAGTGATCAACGCGTCACGGATCTCCTGATTGCTCATGGCGGAAAGTATCATACGTGCGGTATTAGGCCCGACGCCGGATACACTTATCAGAAGACGGAAGATTTCACGTTCATCCCGGGTGGCAAAGCCATATAATAAGTGTGCGTCTTCCTTTACCAGCAAATGCAGCCATAAAAAGACCTCTTTTTGGGTATGAACGGCAGAATATGTTTGCAGTGAAATCATTATATTGTAACCTATCCCGGAAGTCTCTATAACTGCCTGGGCAGGATCTGCATACGTTAGGTTTCCTTTTATGTATTCGTACATTTTAACGGTATTTTATACATATGCAAATATACATTTATTATCTTTGAAGTATGAATATATCACAAATCAGGGATCAGTTTCCGGCCCTGCAACAGAAAGTGTACGGAAAGCCACTCGTTTACCTGGACAACAGCGCCACAACCCAGAAACCAGAGCCTGTTCTAAAGGTCCTCAGGGAAATGAACGGTGGCATAAACGGGAATATTCACCGGGCTGTTCACTACCTGAGCGTCCAGTGTACCGAGCGTTATGACCAGGCGCGTAAAACCATCAGGGGTTTTATAAACGCTGCTTCTGAGAACGAGATCATATTTACCTCCGGAACGACTGCATCCCTGAATTTACTTGCTTTTTCCTTCGGCCAAACGTATGTCCGTCCCGGAGACCGAATTGTTATCACCCGGGCCGAGCATCATTCCAACATAGTTCCCTGGCAAATGATGTGTCAGCGCACAGGAGCCTTACTTGAAGTCTGGGAAATGGACCAGACCGGGGCATTGGACCCTAAAAAACTGGAACAGATACTGGACAAACCGGGGGAACCCCCTAAACTGTTGGCTATAACACACATTTCCAACGTGCTTGGTCTTGTAAACCCCCTTGCCGAGATCATTCGCATTGCCCATTATTACCAGGTTCCGGTAGTCGTGGACGGAGCCCAGGGGGTCGTACATCACAAAGTGGACGTTAGGGAAATGGATGCCGATTTTTATGTTTTTTCCGGGCATAAACTGTACGGACCTACCGGGACAGGAATCCTGTACGGGAAAGAAAAATACCTTGAAGAAATGGTTCCCTGGCAGGGAGGAGGAGACATGATAGAAAGTGTGTCCCTGGAAAAAGGAACCACTTATGCTCAACTTCCATTGAAATATGAAGCCGGAACGGCCAACTATACAGGAGTGGCAGGACTGGGAGCCGCTGTGGAATTTGTACAAAACCTGGACAACGGAACCATAGAAGAATACGAAAAAACGATCACGGAAAAAGCCTTAGAGCTCTTCGGGGAAATTGACGGGTGTACTCTATACGGAATACCCGGAACTTATTATGGCCAGGTATATGAAAAGATTCCCGTTTTTTCCATGTCTTTTGAAGGCGCACATCCTTCCGATATTGCTATGATGCTGGATAAAATGGGCATTGCGGCCCGTTCCGGAATGTTATGTGCCGAGCCTTTGCTCTCCCGGCTGAACCTGACGTCTGTCCTGAGGGCTTCCTTTGCCTTGTATAACACAGTGGAAGAACTTGACTTTTTTGTGGATTCGCTGAAAAAAGTGCTGAAGATACTTCGTTAAAGATCATTTTATGACTATTCCTGAAAAACAACAAAAGATCGTGGAAGAATTTTCCTTCCTGGAAGATTGGATGGATAAATACGAATACCTGATTGAACTGGGCAAAAACCTGCCCCCGCTGGAAGAAAGTTCAAAACAGGAAAAAAATTTAATAAAAGGTTGTCAATCAAGAGTGTGGCTTGATGTTAAAAGAGAAAACGGCAGATTGTATTTCCAGGCAGACAGCGACGCCCTGATCACCAAAGGGATCATATCCCTGCTCATACAGGTTTTTTCCGGGCATACCCCCGCAGAGATCCTGGATTCCAATATGGATTTCATAGAAAAAATCGGACTAAAAGACCACTTGTCTCCCACAAGGGCTAACGGATTGTTGTCAATGATACAGCAGATTCAAATGTATGCTCTTGTGGCCAACACCGAAAAACCCTCATAAATGGAACTGGAAAACAATATCAGATTGGCTTTAAAGCAGGTTTTTGACCCCGAAATACCCGCAAACATAGTAGACCTTGGTTTGATCTACGAAATTGCCATAGGGGAGAAAACAGGGGAGGGATATCCGGTAACGGTAACCATGACCTTAACGGCTCCTAATTGTCCGATGGCAGATGAAGTGGTGGAAGATGCGCGTATAGCGGTCAGCCAGGTGCCGGGTGTTTCCGGGGCAACAGTAACACTTACTTTTGATCCCCCGTGGGACCCTTCACGCATGAGCGAAGAAGCGCTTTTGGATACCGGCCTTTACGGCATGTTTTAAAACAGGTACCTATGCATACAGCGTATCTTCTTCTGGGGGGCAATATGGAAAACAGGGACAGGATATTGCAGCAGGCACTGGATGCCCTGCATGAACTGGGACGAATAATAGCTGTTTCCGGACGAATAGAAACAGAACCCTGGGGCTTCAGCAAGCCCGTGAATTCTTTTTTAAACCAGGCTGTGTGTCTGGAAACGGAACTGGACGCAGAAGTGTTAATGGAGAAATGCCTGGATATTGAAAAAAAACTGGGCCGTATCCGTAAAGAAGAATCATTTTCTCCTGAGACACCCAAATCATATGAGTCCAGGCTCATAGACATAGATATTTTGCTTTACGACAGGATAAAAACACACACCAAAAATCTTGTCCTGCCCCATCCCCGTTTAAAAGAAAGGCCTTTTGCCATTGAATTGCTAGAAGAGATTCTTCCAAAAAACCTATCTTTGGAGGATTTTTACTAAAAGATTTATGACACAGGAAGAATTGTTCAAGAACATTATTGCGCACGCTAAAGAGTACGGATTCATATTCCCCTCCAGTGATATTTATGACGGATTAGGGGCTGTTTATGATTATGGACAGAACGGCGTGGAATTGAAAAACAACATAAAAAAATATTGGTGGGATTCGCTGGTAAGGATGTATGATAATATTACCGGGCTTGATTCAGCTGTTTTTATGCACCCTAAGGTATGGGAAGCCAGCGGCCATGTCTCGGCTTTTAACGACCCGCTCATTGACAATAAAGATTCCAAAAAAAGATACAGGGCAGATGTGCTTTTGGAGGACTATCTGTCCAAACTGGAAGAAAAGATCAACAAAGAGGTCGCAAAAGGGAAAAAACGTTTTGGAGATGCCTTTGACCAACAACAGTTCCTGGCCACCAACCCAAATGTTTTGCGGGAACAGGCGAAAATCGACGCTGTGCGGGACAAAATGGTTAAGGCTTTGAATGACAACGACCTGGAGGGGCTCCGTCAATTGATCCTGGATTGCGGGATTGCCTGCCCGGTTTCCGGTTCCAAAAACTGGACGGAAGTCAGGAAATTCAACCTTATGTTCAGCACAAAACTGGGAAGTACGGAAGACGGAGCTTCTCTGGTTTACCTGAGACCGGAAACAGCCCAGGGAATTTTTGTGAATTTTCTGAATGTCCAGAAAAGCGGTCGGATGAAAATTCCTTTTGGAATAGCACAAATAGGCAAAGCTTTCAGGAACGAGATCGTGGCCAGGCAGTTTATTTTCAGAATGAGGGAATTTGAGCAGATGGAATTACAATTCTTTGTCAAACCCGGGGAAGAAATGACGTGGTACCAATACTGGAAAGAAATGAGGTTACGCTGGCATTTATCCCTGGGGCTGGGCCAGGAGAACTACCGTTATCACGATCACGACAAGCTGGCCCATTATGCCAATGCCGCCTGTGACATTGAATTTCAGTTTCCGTTTGGGTTTAAGGAACTGGAGGGAATCCATTCAAGAACCGATTTTGACCTTTCCCGTCATGAAGAATATTCGGGGCGCAAAATGAGGTATTTCGATCCGGAAACCAATGAAAGCTACGTTCCTTATGTTGTTGAAACGTCCATAGGACTGGACCGTACTTTTCTGTCGGTTTTGTCCGCTTCATACAAAGAAGAAACTTTGGAAGACGGAGAAACCCGTGTGGTTCTTAGAATACCGCCTGTTTTGGCTCCGGTTAAGCTGGCCGTTTTCCCTTTGATAAAGAAAGACGGACTGCCCGAGGTAGCACACGAAATTTTAAGAATCCTTCGTCTGGACCACCATTGCCTGTATGATGAAAAAGACAGCATTGGAAAACGTTACCGCAGAATGGATGCCATTGGAACTCCTTATTGCATAACCGTTGACCATCAAACATTGGAAGACAGAACAGTTACCTTGCGGGACAGGGATACCATGCTCCAGGAACGTATACCCATAGACAGTCTTTCCGGTATACTGGATAAAAAACTGAATAGTAAATATTGGCTGGAAAAACTCGTATAAAAAATAAAAACCGGAATATTTTCTGGATTTGCTTCTTTGTAGTATACCTGGGAGTATGTACTTATTTTCTGTTTTCTACGGGAGATGCCCTGCCCCAGTTCAAAAAGAACGGTTTGTTTGTCTGGCTGGCCTCGTTCCTGGGTGTACAACCCGATAAGGTGTTACACGCCCTGCTCTTTATTCCCATTGTCCCTCTTGCCTGGGCAGCGGTAAGGCCCGGATGGATCGTTACCAAAATATTTATATTGTGGTCAGGATTCATTTTTGGCGTGATAACCGAGGTGATCCAGTTTTACCTTCCCTACCGGACCGGGGATATTACAGATGTTGCGGCCGATATAGTAGGAAGTGTGTTGGGGATCCCGTTCCTGATCTTTTATTATTGGAAAGACAAAAAATCTAATTCTTTATGAACGACTTGGTATTATCCGGATTGCTGAACCTGTTTGCTCTTTTTGGCGCTGTAGCGGGGATAGACAAAGAAAGGTCCGAAAAACTCATTAAAGCTTATCTGAATCAGCATTTTGGTATACGCCGGCAGGAAACATACCTGGGTTTGTACAGGGACCTGAGGGAATTGTACCAGATGTCCTCGGGATTGGATAAGGATAAGATCATTGAGGGGGTTTGCGAGGGATTGAGAAAAAACATAGAAGCAAAAGAACAGGCATTGCTTTTATTGCGGTTTATGGAATTTGCCGGAATGAACCCCGAAGGATTTCTGACTCATGAAGAGCTTTTCAAAAAAGTGGCGTCCCAGTTCAATGTCAGTGAAGACGATTTCGGCCATTTCAAAGCTTTTGTTCTTGATCGGGAAACGGAGAAAGTCCTTTCTTATGTTCCTGAGGGATGGAACGGAACGTTAAAAATGATAGACCTTCCCGGATCCAATGCGATGGCTTTTACTTACCGTGGCACTGACCCCGTCATGATGAACGACGTCCCCGTTTTGGCAGGCACATTTCAATTGTGGCAGCAAAGCGGCGTGATGAAAGGAAAACAGGGTACGCCACTGTATTATAGCAACATAAAGGCTCTTTTTGACAAAAAAGGAGACAAACACATTCCCATTGAACTTTCCGGAAGGGATATCAATTTCCGTTTTCCGGGGAGTGACAACGGAATGCATAACTTCAGCTTCACCCTGCATTCCGGGCAACTGGTGGCCATTATGGGAGGGAGCGGAGTGGGAAAATCCACATTGCTGGGATTGCTTAACGGCAATATAAAACCTCAGGAAGGACAGATCCTGCTGAACGGTCATTCCATTGACAACTCCGAAGTTCAGAAACTGATAGGTTTTGTGCCTCAGGATGACTTACTTATAGAAGAACTAACTGTTTACAAGAACTTATGGTATACAGCCAAACTGTGTTTTGACGGGATGTCTCCTGAAGAACTCGATAAACGGGTTATGGAGGTGTTGACGGATTTGGGACTGGCGGTGGCAAAAGACCTCAAGGTGGGATCACCTCTGAACAAGACCATCAGCGGAGGACAGCGCAAGAGGCTCAACATTGCCCTGGAGTTGATCCGGGAGCCGGTGGTTCTGTTTCTGGACGAACCCACTTCGGGGCTGAGTTCTTCCGACTCGGAAAAGGTAATAAACCTGCTCAAGGAACAAACAATTAAAGGACGGTTGATTGTGGTGAATATCCACCAACCTTCCTCGGACATTTACAAATTATTTGACAAGCTCTGGCTTTTAGACAAAGGTGGCTATCCCGTGTACGATGGGAATCCCATTGAAGCCATAACGTATTTTAAAGATGTCGCACATTATGCCGATGCAGATACCAGCATGTGTTCTACTTGCGGGAACGTCAACCCCGAAATCGTACTGAACATATTGGACGCCAAGGCGTTGGACGATACGGGAAAAATAACTGAAACACGCCGGATCAGTCCGGAAGAATGGCACAACAAATACCTGGAAACAAGACCTGCAGGGAAAGATCCAAAAATACGCGAAGTTCCCGAAACAAGACAGAAAAAACCGGTGGCCTGGAAACAATTCCGAATATTTCTTCAGCGAAACATACGCACCAAACTGGCAAACACGCAGTATTTGCTTATATCCCTGCTGGAAGCTCCATTGCTGGCAGTGGTGGTGGCCATGCTAACCAGGTATGCACCCGAGACGGGATATACATTGATGGACAATAAAAACCTGGTGTCGTATTTTTTCATGGCGGTGATTGTGGCCATATTCATGGGAATGAGCGTTAGTGCCGAAGAAATTTTCAAAGACCGTTCACTGCTAAAACGGGAACGTTTCCTTAAACTTAGCCACAGTGGGTATATCTGGTCCAAGATCATATATCTGACAGGGTTATCGCTTGTACAAACACTGCTTTTCATACTGGCAGGAAACGCGATTATGGGTATTCACGGCATGCTGGGGATTTGGTGGATCGTTCTTTTTGCGGCGGCATTAGTGGCAAACCTGACCGGACTGGTGCTTTCCCAGTCCCTGAGTTCCATAGTGGCTATTTACATTACCATACCGCTTTTACTGATACCCCAGATCCTGCTGTGTGGCCTGGTCGTGAAATTTGATGATCTGAACCCGAAAAGCAAAACGGGAAACGTTCCTGTGATTGGAGAGGTAATCCCTTCCAGGTGGGCATTCGAGGCCCTGGCTGTCAGCTCTTTTGAATACAACCGTTACATGAAACATTTCTTTGATGACGAAAAAGAAAAATTCCGCGCACAATATTACAGGATCGGGTTCCTGGAAGAATTGCAAAGCCAAATGGAAACGGCACAGGCAGAATACCTGAAAGAAGGAGCGCCGGATGAAGAAAGGCTGGAAATTATTAAAACAGGCTTGCCCCTGCTGGCACAGTTGACGGAAAAGGATCCTTTACAGGTAGAGGATTCTGCTTGGTCTGAAGCTCTTTACCACCAGTTGGACGGTTATTTTATTGACGCCAATAAGATCCTCTCAAAAAGGTCATTGCATTATACCCACGAAATTGACAGGACCAATATGCGTTTGATCAATGAACTGGGAAAAGACGGTTTATTGTCACTGAAAAAGGATCACCATAACTTGTTTCTGCAGGATCTGGTGCTAAACAGCTCCTCTACAAAAATGTTTCGCATTGTGGATCACACAATCGTACCCAAAGTAGGCCAAATATACCTGGAACCGGCCACAAGTAACGGAAGAGCTCCTTTTTACAGCCACGTAAAAAAAATAGGAAAACTGAAAATTCCCACGTTGTGGTATAACCTGGAGGTGCTGGGAATTATGGCCGTATTGACTGCCCTGGCATTATTTTTCAGGATTCCGGCAAGGTTTATGGGAAAGAAAGGTGAATAATAACGTGTTTTTTTTACATTTGTACAATATTCCAAGCTTATTTAATATTCAAAACAACTCAATATGAAAAGAATTGCCATTGCACTTTTGTTGATCTCGGCGCTTATCGTTAGCGCATGCGGTAACAGCTCCTCCAAAAAGAAAGACGCTCAAACCAAATCGGAAACAAGTCTCCAGGAACAATACCTGACAGAAGACCTGATCATCAAGATCGATTCCTTGATATCCGGGTTTCAGCAACTGGGCGTAATGCCTCACATGAAAGCCATTCAGGAAGGGACGCTGGTCCTTAACGAGCGTGAAAAAAGAGTGAAACCTACATTCCTGATGCCGTTGACCAAAGTTAACGACCTGGTGACACTTTCACAAAAAAACAGGGCTTTAGCCGTTTATTCAGTAGACAAGGCCATTGCGCAACTTTACGGTTTACCGGTTGAGGAATACGATCAAGTAATAGCCCAGCTTTTAGTAGATACCGACAATGTGGCCCTGATGGAAGGAGCTGAAGTCAATGTAGAGATCAATGCGCTGGACATCAATACCTGGGTAATTACCATGGGAGAAGAACAAATGGAAAAAGAACAGATACATATGTTCTTTGAAACCATGGCTGCCGGGATCCTGGAAGCCCTGTATTTCACCAGCCTTGATATACCCCGTTACATAGCCTATTTTAATGACCAGACGGCCGCAGATGTTTCCTACCGCTTCCTGCTGGTTGTGGACGGCATAGAATCCCTTATCCCGTACCATCCGGAACTGGAATCCATCAAGGGGATCCTGGAACCGTTGAAAGTTATAAACGCCATAAATGTAAAACAGCTTGAAGAACAACTAAATACGCTGGCTGCAGACATTGAAACAGCCCGCAACAAGCTGCTTGAATAACACTTGAAACCTAATAGTGTGTAGGTCGCTCTTTGCAGGGCGGCCTTTTTTGTTTTTAAATCAATAACTTTACTGAAAAAATGATCTTTAAAATTGCCCTGTTCCTGTCCATGATCATTCAATTGATCACGGCTATTGTGGCGGTCACCATGGTTCGCAGGACCCGATACAATATTTCCTGGATACTCATATCCATTGCGTTTGTACTGATGGCCCTGGAAAGGCTTTTTGAATTCTCCTCCTTTTTCTGGCAAACCAAATTATTTGCCAAAGACGAAGTGAACAGTTGGTTGGGCATTGTGATATCCATTCTGATGCTTATTAGTTTGTATTATATTAGACAGATATTCAATCTTCAGGACCAATTGGACACCGTTCGAAAGACAAGTGAAAAACGAATGCTTATGGGGATCATTCAGGGAGAAGAACGCGCCCGGCGCACCATAGCGGGAGACTTGCACGACGGACTGGGTCCGCTGCTCTCTTCTGTAAAAATGATCATTAGTGCCGCTGATACAGAAAAGATGGATATAGAAAACAGAAGGATCGTTGAGCAATCGTATTCGGTGATCGATGAAGCAATTGTCACCCTCAGGGAAATTTCAAACCACCTGAGTCCTCATTTGCTGAAGAATTACGGGTTGGCAAAAGCGACTGAAACACTGACCAGGCAGTTGTTTTCCAATTCTCCAATAAAAGTGGTTTTTAAGGCTGATATTTCTGACAAGAGGTACGATTACGATATAGAGATCAACGTATACCGTATAGTTACCGAATTGTTGAACAACAGTGTTAAACACGCCGGTCCGGCGATTATTCACCTGACGTTAAAAGAACAAGATCAGTGGTTGACGGTTGATTACCGTGATGACGGGAAAGGTATGGAGCCGGGTCAACCCTCGGTAAAGGATCTATCCTTAACCGGAATGGGACTGGATAATATATATTCCCGTGTCAAGTCCCTTGACGGGTCTATTGCCGTAGATTCGTCTCCGGGGAATGGTTTTTATACACACATTGAAATACCTGTGAAATGAAAAAGATCAATATTTTTTTAGTGGATGATCATGCGTTGTTCCGGGAAGGATTGCGTTTTCTATTGCAAAAGATGGATTTTGTGGATCAAATACTGGATGCGAAAAACGGGGCTGAATTCCTGGAAAAAATAGTTGATGTAAAAGATTGTATTGTGCTAATGGACATAGAGATGCCTGTTATGAACGGAATAGAAGCTACAAGAAAGGCGCTGGAGCTGGATGCGAACTTGAAAATCCTTGCATTATCAATGTATTCAGAAGAAAGCTACCTGTCGAGTATGATAGAAGCGGGAGCCTCCGGGTTCTTACTTAAAAATTCTTCTTTTAAAGAAGTGAAAAATGCTTTGATTGATGTCATGGAAGGGAAAAATTATTATTCTCAGGACATCATTCAATCCATTCTGGAGATCATGACCCATAAAATCAACAATCCGGGAAAAGACCGGGACGACATTACGCAGCGAGAAAAAGACATTCTTTATTATATCTGTAAGGGATTTTCCAATGCAGAAATTGCACAAAAATTAGGTATAAGTAAACGTACCGTAGACAAACACCGGGAAAACCTGCTCCAGAAAACAGAATCCAGGAATACGGCCAATCTGGTAACGTATGCCATCAAACACCATTATTTTGATATTTAAGGCCACCCCGGTACGTTTTTAAACGTAGTGAAGGATACGTTTTTCATGGGTTTATCAAAATAGTAAAAGCTTTTACCTTTGTCGGAAAAGATACGACAATGATAGAAAGCATTACCATTCTGCCCGGAAAAAACAAATTCGGAATTGCCGAGACATTTTCCCGGATCGAAATCTATCCCGGAGAGATTGTGGGAGTTGTTGGTCCTACGGGAAGCGGGAAAAGCGCTTTTATAGAAGATATTGAACAATTGGCGCAGGCAGATACATCCACGCATCGCAGGGTGCTTATAAACGGACAAGTGCCTGATATCTCCATCCGGTTTGATCCCAAAAAGAAAATGATAGCCCAGTTGTCTCAAAACATGAATTTTTTGGCAGATATGACTGTCAGGGAGTTTCTTTTGCTTCACGCCAAGTGCAGGGGAAAGAATCTGAACATGGTGGAACAGGTTGTTTATCACGCTAATACGTTAACTGGAGAACCCATATCGGAAGATATGAACCTGACAGTCCTGAGCGGAGGACAAAGCCGGTCTCTGATGGTGGCTGATGTTGCTTTTATAAGTGATTCTCCCATCGTCTTGATTGATGAGATAGAAAACGCAGGCATAAAAAAGCACCAGGCCATGGAGTTGTTGTCCGGCAAGGGAAAGATCATTTTAGTAGTGACGCATGACCCACTACTGGCTTTATTGACCGGAAGGCGCATAGTAATGAAAAACGGAGGTGTGGAAAAAATTTTCAATACTACAGATCACGAGACGGATCTTTGCGTGGAATTGAACCGGATGGATAGTGAATTGTTCAGGATCCGTGAACGGGTAAGGCTGGGTGAAGAAATTGTTGCCTGAAAAGAAAACCATGAAAGTAATAGTAGTAGCCGGTACCCCCGGAGCAGGAAAAACGTCTGTATTGCTCAATACCATTAGATTTTTAAAAGAACAGCAGGTAAAGATCGCGGTTGCCAAAATCGATTGCCTGTATACAGAAGATCAGGTTCGTTTTAAAAAGACCGGAGTCCCCACTATGGTGGGATTGTCCAGGGATATGTGCCCGGATCATTATACCATTTACAACATGGGAGAAATGGTGTCTTTTGCCGGTGAGCATGCTGCAGATATGCTTGTTGTGGAAACGGCGGGACTGTGCCACAGGTGTGCTCCTTATACCATCAATGGCTTGGGGGTTTGTGTCATAGATGCTACAACAGGGCCGAACACTCCTTTAAAAGTAGGCCCGTTTTTAAGTACGGCCAATGTTGTAGCCATAACAAAAGGGGACATGATCTCGCAGGCAGAAAGGGAAATATTCAGAGAACGGGTCATGGAGATGAATGCCGGGTGCCGTGTTATTGAAACGAACGGACTGACGGGCAAAGGAACGGCAGAATTGGCGGCTTGTTTTTCGCAGGCGCCCGTGTTTAATTACAGTGAAGACCGTTTGCGCCACAATGCGCCGTTTTCTATTTGTACTTTGTGTGTAGGGGAAATGCATATAGAGAAGAAATACCACAGGGGTGTGCTTCGGCACATTAACGGGGTGCAGGAATATAAGGGAGAATAAATCATGATCAAGGAAGAAACCCTGGTTGCCTTGCTGCCGGGATTCAATTGCGGGGCTTGCGGTTATGTAAATTGTGCAGCCTTTGCAGGGGCTTTAAAAGAAAAAAAGGCAATGCCGGAACAATGCCCGGTTTTCAGGCAGGAACGGTTTAAGGCGCAGTTCCAAAAATTGACAGGGATCCTTAACTCGGCAAATATTCAGGAAAAAGAGACTTATGTGGGGCTGATAGACAAGGCGCAGGCGGATTTTCTGTTGCATCCGTTGCCCGGAGAGCCCTCGTGTCGGGAAACGTTGGCCTGTTTTTCCGCCAATAAGATCTTAAAAGACGATGTGATCCGTTACCGTCCGTTGGGCTGCCCTATTACGCATTTTGCACGGGTTGTGGAGATAGATAACGGGTTGTTGGATGTATGGGTTATAGGGCCGGGAAAATTGTTGGGTCGGGAAGATGCTGTTGTTGAGGTGGGTATATGTATGGTGTTGTCTTTTAGAGGGGTAATTGAGGGAATGCGTCCCTTTGTAGGACAGACCGTGAAATTCCTTCCGTCTCATTGCATGATGGGGAAAGTCCATTCAGGGGTGATCGTTTCTCTGGAAGACGAAAGAACACGTATTGATTGCATAGACCTGAAGATTTGGGAACACACAAAAGGCTGAGTCTTTATTTATTCAAAGACAAAATATCTTCAGAATGACAATTTTGGCAATTATCGACAGGGTCCGGCGAGGAATTTACCTGGTGGCAATGGCGGCAACGGTACCAGTGATTTTCAATTTCATAATCCCCGCCGCGGATCACAATGCTCTTGCTTTCAATGAAGGCACGGGCAATGGTTTTGCGGGCTTTGTCGTATAAACGTGTGAAGGTGGGACGTGAAATATTCATTCTTTGCGCCGCCTCTTCCTGTGTAAGCTTTTCGTAATCAGCCAGTCGTATAGCCTCGTACTCTTCAAACAGCAATTCCACCGATCCGCGTTCCCGTCCGGGAATCCCGTAAGGACGGTAACCCTCCATTGGGGGGAGGGCAGACATACGCCGGTGTCTTTTACGGTTTGGCATAATGCAAAGATACATAATTTTGGCGCAGTCAAACTCCATTTGATTACCTTTGCTATATGAAAAACACCTTAAAAGCCTCCCTGCTGTATCTGTTGTTTTTGTTTGTGGCGACTGGTTGCAGCAGGGAAAGTCATGTAATAACCAGCCTTTCCATGTTGGAAGGGGGAAAAACGTTTGCCGTTCCGGCAGGGACAGCGGCAGATCAGATGGTCCTTGACCGCATTCCTGATGCCCGGATCATTTATTTTAATAATGTCTTGCACTGTGCCCTGGCTGTAAAGGAAGGAAAAGCCCATGCGACGGCGTATGATTTGCCCGTACTGTCCAATATTCAGGCTAATCTGGACGGACTTACCGTGCTGGATGAATTTATTATGGACGATCAGTACGGATTTGCGGTACGTCAGGGCGACCAAATGTTGAAAGAAGCCATGGACCGTGTTCTTTTACAAATTCAGGAAGACGGAACATACCAGGAAATGGAAGATCGTTGGTTTCCCAAAAAGGGAAATCCGGGGCCGATGCCTGACATTCCGTCAAGCGGGGTGAATGGGATTTTGAATTTTGGAACAGCTGCCGTTACCGAACCGATGGCTTATGTATATGCAGATGAGGGGGTTATTGGTTTTGACATAGAATATGCCGCCTACATTGCGCAGGAACTGGGCATGGAGTTGAATATTGTGAATATGGAATTTGGGGCGTTGCTCCCGGCTTTGATATCCGGGAAAGTGGATATGATTGGCGCTGGATTGTCTATAACGGAAGAGCGGGCAAAAAGCGTGCTTTTTTCAGAGCCTTATTACGAAGGCGGGTTAGCTGTGATGGTGCGTGAAAGCAACCAGCCCGCGAAGGAACGTTCCAAAACCCTGGCCGTTCTTCTTGGTTCTTCGCATGAAAGTTATGCCCTGAAACATTACACGGAAGACCGGTTGTTGCAATACCAGACCGTTCCGGATTTATTGCTGGCTCTTAAACAGGGCAAAACCGACGCGGCGTTTTTTGCCACCGAAATGCTGGGGCATGTTTTTAGTGAAAATCCGGAAATAGGGATTTTAGCAGAAGATGTGTTTTTTGAACCGCTGGGGATTATTTTTCATCAGGGGAACGATTCTTTACGGGTGCAATTCAATTATTTTTTACAGGAAATCCGGCAAAACGGGATATATGACCAGATGGTAGAGCATTGGATAGAAAAATCCGGAACCACCATGCCGGAAATCCCGCAACACGGAGAAAACGGGGATTTGCCGGTGGCCATAGTCGGGAACATAGGGCTGCCGTTCACATCACTAATAGACGGGAAACTGGCGGGATTTGACATAGAATTGATGATGCGTTTTGCTTCGCACCTTGGCAAGCGGTTTGTTCCCGTGGATATGCCGTTCAACAGTTTGTTGATGGCCGTTTCTTCCGGCAGGGTAGTTGCCGGAGCTGCCAGCATTATGATTACGGAAGAACGTGCCCGTCAGGTAGCGTTTTCGGATCCTTATTATCAATCCGGAGTATGCATCATAGCGCTTAAGAGTTATATCAACCGGGACAATGCCGCTGCTTTTATACCGGCAGTAACCGACGGCCGGGAACCCGGATTTTTTGAAGGGATCAAAAAGAGTTTCCACAACAACCTGGTTCTGGAAGACCGCTATAAACTGGTTTTGGACGGGTTAAAGGTCACGATGATCATATCCATCCTGGCAGCTATTCTTGGAACGATTCTGGGCGGTGCGGTTTGCTCCATGCGAATGTCGGCATCGCGCTTTATTTCTTCTTTTGCCAAGGTCTACATCGCCTTTTTTCGCGGCACACCGGTGCTGGTTTTGCTGATGATCATCTTCTATGTGGTATTCGCCTCGGTTCAGATCAGCCCTGTACTGGTGGCCGTCATTGCATTCGGGTTGAATTTTGCAGCATACGTTGCCGAGATCTTCCGCACATCCATCAATAGTATTGGCAGGGGGCAAAAAGAGGCGGGGATTGCCGGAGGTTTTTCACGCGTCCAAACTTTTACGCATATCATACTACCACAGGCCCTGCGGCACGCACTGCCGGTGTACAAAGGAGAATTCATTTCCATGGTTAAGGCCACCTCGGTAGTGGGATATATTGCCGTACAAGATATTACACGGGTAAGCGACATCATCCGCAGCCGCACCTTTGATGCATTTTTTCCGCTGCTGGTAGCCACGGTCATTTATCTGGTGCTGGCCTGGCTGCTTACCTGGCTGCTGGACAAGGTGGAGATTTCCGTTGATCCAAAAAGAAAACGCATTCGTAAAATGAAGGAGGAGACCGTATGATAGAGGTTAGGCATTTATCCATGAAATTCGGGGACCTGGTAGTTCTCAAAGATATTAACGCAGAGGTGAAAAAAGGAGAGGTCATTTCCGTGATCGGTCCTTCAGGGACAGGGAAAAGCACTTTCCTGAGGTGTCTGAATTTGCTGGAAACCCCCACCGGCGGAGAGATTTTCATTGACGGGGAACCCCTTTTGGCAAAAGGGACCGACGTGCCCCGCATCCGACGCAAAATGGGCATGGTTTTTCAATCCTTTAACCTGTATGCGCACTTGACCGTCCTGGAGAATTTAACGCTTGGTCCGGTGATCCTTTTGAAAAAGAAACGGGCCGAGGCGGACCGCAAGGCCATGGAGTTGCTCAAAATGGTTGGATTGGCCGAGAAAGCCTACAATTTTCCCGACGAGTTGTCGGGCGGGCAACAGCAGCGTATTGCCATTGCCCGTTGCCTGGCCATGGAACCCGAGATTTTACTCTTTGACGAACCCACCTCGGCGTTGGATCCAACGATGGTCAGCGAGGTGCTGGCCGTTATCCGTCGTCTGGCGCGTGAAGGCATGACCATGATGATTGTTACTCACGAAATGGAGTTTGCCCGCAGTATTTCCAGCCGGGTCTTCTATATGGACGAAGGCATTATCTATGAGGAAGGCACCCCGTCGCAGATATTTGACAATCCGCTGAAGCCCAAAACCAAAGCTTTCATTCACCGGGTGCGCAGCCTGCAATTTTTCATCAGCAGCCCGCTCTTTGACCTGTACCGGCTGCAGGGTGAAATGATTCTCTTCTGCGAAAAGCATGTGATCCCTTCAAAAATCTGCAACCGGTTGCAGATCATGGCGGAAGAAGTCCTGCAGATGCAACCCGATCACACCAACGTCCTGCTGGAGCTGTCCTATTCGGAAAAAGACGAAAAATTGCTGCTGGTATGTTCCGGAGAAGGCAAACCGTACAATCCCCTGGAGCAGGAAGAACATGAAATGCGGGTCACCATGCTCGGTGCACTGTGCGAGAAAGTGGAATACAGCTATAGCGACAGCAAAAACGTGGTAACACTGGAGGTCAGGAAGTGAAGCGGTCTCCGGGGGGTAAGGCTGATTGGGATTAGCTGGAGGGTAGTAAGTAGCTGAAACAACGAAAATGTTTATAACTTACTCAATAACAACATATTACAAAGCATTGTGCCAAAACCGCAACTTACCACCTCCCCCCCAAATCACCAAAAAACTGCAAAAACCGTGGGAGGTGGTAAGTAACTGAAAATGCGAACAAGCTTCTAATGCGCTAATAGATAGATTTTTGTAATTTTTTTGTAACATTGCCGTTACTTACCACCTCCCGCATACCCTTCATCACAGGGATAATAGGCGTAGAAAGTATGTTCTGTGGAGGTTGTCCCCCAGTACATGGACCCTGAAAATGCTGAATTTTTTGCCGAGTTTTGGGCCGTGACAGAAAAAATGGAGTTTGTGGCGCAACCCGTGAGGGTTTCTGGCGCGACAAACTCCATTTGAAAAAGTCGGGGTGGCCCGACTCGAACGGGCGACCCCCTGCTCCCAAAGCAGGAACGCTAACCAACTGCGCTACACCCCGAGACTTTAGGGCGGCGAAGATAGGGATTTTTTTTGTATTTTTGCGATAGACGCAATGCAATGAAATTAATTATTATAGCCAACCGTCTCCCGGTAAGGGTACAAAAAGGAGATGACGGAAACATGATCATGGTAAGGAGTGAAGGAGGTTTGGCAACAGGACTTTCTTCGCTGGAAACGGATGTGGAAACCCATTGGGTGGGGTGGCCGGGTATTTTTACGGATGATCCGCAAGAAATTGCAGAGATAACACGCCAGTTGCGGGAGATGCATTTCCATCCGGTCTTCCTTACAGATGATCAAATCTTGAATTATTACGAAGGGTATAGCAACAGCACAATCTGGCCCTTGTGTCATTACTTTTATACATACATTGAATATGAGTCACGTTACTGGGACGCATACAGGGAGGTAAACCGGCTTTTCAGTGAAAAAACAACCGAGATGGCTCAGTCCGGTGACATTATATGGGTGCATGATTACCAACTGATGTTATTACCCAAAATGTTGCGGGATGCCAAAGAAGGATTGAACATCGGGTATTTTCATCACATTCCGTTCCCTTCTTATGAATTGTTCAGGATCCTGCCCGAGCGTGCTGATATTCTGAACGGATTGCTGGGAGCGGATATGATCGCGTTCCATACGCACGGGTACATGAGGCACTTTGTAAGTACGGTAGAACGTGTTATGGGTCTGCAGTTTGATCTGGACAAGGTCTTGCAGGGGAACCGCCTGATACAGGTGGATTCATTGCCTATGGGCATCAATTATCAAATGTACCACAATGCAATAGAAAACCCTGAAGTCAAAAAGAACGCCGACAGGCTTCGTAAAGAATACGGCAATTACAAACTGATCTTATCTGTGGACCGGCTGGATTACAGCAAAGGGATCATGCACCGGCTCAAGGGCTTTGAGCGTTTTCTGGATGAAAACCCCGAATTTCACGAAAAGGTTTCATTGGCCATGGTTGTGGTGCCCTCCAGGAGCAACGTGCTCCGTTATGCCAAATTGAAGAAAAACATTGACGAAGCCATTGGGGCTATAAACGGCAGGTATTCTACGCTCAACTGGACTCCCATTCATTATTTTTATCACGGACTGGCTTTTGAAGAACTGGTTGCTTTATATTACATAGCGGATATTGCGTTGGTTTCTCCTCTTAGGGACGGAATGAACCTGGTGGCCAAAGAATACATAGCTACCAAAAGGAACAACCCCGGCGTTTTGATCTTAAGTGAAATGGCAGGTGCCTCAACAGAATTATCAGATTCACTGATCATTAACCCTAACGATGTAAACCAAATAAGCGACGCTCTGCTGACAGCCCTCAAAATGCCTGAAAAAGAACAGGTACAGGCTTTAAAACGAATGCAAAAAGTGGTATCTGTCAACACGGTAGATAAATGGGCAGATCTTTTCCTGAAGCAATTGCTGGCCATTCGTAAGAAGAACCTGGAAAATGACATGAAACAGATTACAAGAACCAATATTGCCCGGATCCGTCGTTCCTATAAAAGGGCTTCCAAACGACTCATAATCCTGGACTATGACGGCACTCTGTCCCCATTCAAAAAGAAGCCGGAGGATGCCTACCCGACATCTGAAATATTGGAAATACTTGAACAACTTGCCGCAGACCCGAAAAATAAAGTGGTTATAAGCAGCGGAAGGGATCACACAACACTGGAAGAATGGATGGGCGCCCTGCCACTGGATATGGCCGCTGAGCACGGGGCATTTTACAAGGAAAAAGGTATTTGGCACCGTATAGAAGAGCCGTTCACCTGGAACCGGGAAATCATGGAGATCATCCAGTCTTTTCTGGACAAAACACCCAATTCCACGTTGGAAGTTAAGGAAACCGCACTGGTGTGGCATTATCGCAACGTGGATGCCTGGATGGCCTCGCTCAGGGCAAAACAGCTGGTCAACGCGCTGATTGGCCCCTGTACGCGTCTGAACCTGCAGATCATGCAGGGAAATAAAATCGTGGAAATAAAACCGCCTCTATTCTCCAAAGGATCCGAGGCAAAGCGGTTGTTAAGAAAAGACCGCTACGATTTTATCCTGGCCCTGGGAGACGATGTGACCGACGAAGATACCTTTAGGGCGCTGCCCAAACGCGCTCACACCATCAAGATCGGCTCGGTCTCGGAACGGGCAAAATATTATATGTTGTCGCAGGCCGAGGTAATTCCTTTCCTGAAAAAGCTCAGTTGGTAATCAGGGCCGCAGAAAGCGCGAAAGCGTTTTTTCCTCGGCAAAAAGCCTGGCAGTCTCTATCAGTGCCAGGTGGGAATATGCCTGGGGGTAATTGCCCAATTGTTCTCCCGTGTAAAAATCAAGATCTTCGCTAAAGAGCATCAGGTGATTGGAATACGTTAACAATCGTTCGAACATGGACAATGCTTCCTCCTGCCTGCCGATCCTGAAGAGTGCCTTGACCAACCAGAAATTACATATTGTGAAAGCCGAGGAGGGGATCCCCAGCCCGTCGTGGTTCCGGTAGCGGAAAAGAAGACCGTTGTGCATCAATCCCTGTTCAATGGCATGTACAGTTTTTACAAAACGAGGATCTTCAGCGCTGATAAACCCGTAATCTTCCATAAGCAACAGCGAAGCATCCAGATCCGAGTTTTCGTAAGCCTGGGAGAAACTGCCGATGGATTCTTTCCAGCCTTTTTCCAAAGCCTCTTCCCTTATCTGACGTGCAATACCGCTCCATTTTTCCACGTATCCGGGTTCGTCAAGCAATTGAGCAATACTAACCGCCCGGTCCATGGCGACCCAGCACATAACTTTTGAGATCACAAAATGTTTACGTTCCCCGCGGATTTCCCAAATACCGTTATCAGGCTCGCGCCACTGAGATACCACTGTCTTGACAATGCCTTTGACCACTTCCCACATTTCTTCAATTTCATCCAGCGTACCCGGGAAATACAGGTAATAATGATATATCATGTCCATAAGGTAACCCAGGGAATCGTTTTGTTTCTGGGAAAAAGCGGCATTTCCTATACGGACCGGTTTGGATCCGGCAAAGCCGTTAAGATAAGGAAGGGTTTTTTCCTTAAGGTTCCTTTCTCCGCGGATGCCGTACATGATCTGGAAACTCTCGTCCTTGGACTTCAAAATGCTCTTGATGAATTCCATAAAACGTTTGGCTGCTCCTTTATGGCCCAAGGTAACCAGGGTTTTTATTGACATGGAAGCATCCCGCAACCAGCAGAAGCGGTAATCCCAGTTACGGTCACGTCCTATAACTTCCGGGATACTGGTAGTCAGAGCCGCCAATACGGCTCCGGATCTTTGGTAAGACAAAAGCTTAAGGATAAGCATGCTACGCTCTATCTCTTTATTAAAGCTATCAAATTTTTTGGACCGGTTGGTCCAGTCAAGCCAGTAAACCAGGGTACGGTTGTACTCAAGTTCCACCCTTGATTGGGATATCTTTATGAGTTTCTGATTGTAGGAAATCATCAGGAAAGCATCTTCCTGAAGTTCTATGGTTTTTTCGTTCAATATAAGATCGTAGTCCAGGTTGGAGTACAAATAGATGGCATTCCGGCTGTTTTTCCTGTCAACTGTCTTGACATACGTTTTGCCGCAACGGTGTTCCACTTTGTCCTTGCCATAATGGAAAACAGGTTTGTATTGTACACGAAAACGCGGCGTTCCGCTTATTAGACGGACCATCCTGTAAAGTTCGGGAGGCAGGTAATAACTGTTCATTTCACCGATCTTGAACCGGGGCATGAAATCCACTACCTGAAAAACGCCGTCTTTTGTAGTATAAGTGGTTGACAGGATATTAGTATGCCAGACGTATTCCTGGGAAATCTCACACGGTTGATCCACTATAAATGCAAAATGGCCGCCCTTTTTTTGATCCAGGATCCGGGAAAAAATGGATGGTGAATCAAAATCCGGGAAACAAAACCAGTCTATACTGCCTTCTTTTGAAATAAGCGCCGCTGAACGGCAATTTCCAACGGCGCCATAGTCCAGATATCCCATAAAATTTCTTCAGATGCTTATTTTAATTGTTTTAGTGCTTTTTCGTACCTTGTTTCTACTTCTTTCCAGTTGATCACATTCCAGAAAGCTTCTATGTAATCAGTCCGCTTATTTTGGTATTTCAAATAGTATGCATGCTCCCAAACATCCATTGCCAAGAGCGGAATACCCCGTTGTTCGGTTACATCCATCAACGGATTGTCCTGATTTGGTGTAGAGCTGACAAAAAGATTGCCCTCACCATCCAGGCTCAGCCACGCCCAGCCGCTTCCAAAACGAGTGGCTCCTGCCTTTGCAAAAATTTCTTTAAAGGCATCTACGGACCCAAATGTTTTTTCGATGGCTTTTTCCAGCTTCCCGGATGGTTTTTGACCTGTTCCCGGGGCCATGTTTGCCCAGAAAATGGTGTGGTTGTAATAACCGCCCCCGTTATTCCTGACTGCCTGAGGGTAAGTGCTGATGTTGGCAAAAATGTCTTCTATGGCCATTTTTTCCATTTCAGTACCTTTAACGGCGTTTAAAAAGTTGTTGTAATACGCCCTGTGATGACGCGAATAATGAATTTCCATGGTGGTTGCGTCAATATATGGTTCCAATGCATCGTAATCATACGGAAGGTTTTGAAAAACAAAACTCTGGGATGTGATTTGTGCATTCAGGGCATATGGCTTGCCCAGCAATCCTGCCAGGACAAGGCTAAGTGTTACTAATAATGTTTTCATAATTGTAAGTATTTAATTGTTAAATCCTGTTTCGGGGTTTTTTTCGCTGAATTTTTCTGTCATAACAGCCATTATTTTGTTATGGGTTTTCCCCGATTTTTCCATTGGTATATGTTAAATATTTAATATAGTGCACGCTTGCACATGAAGTAAGATCATTAAAGATACAAAATATTTGCCAGATTCCGGATATGACACAAAGGCAGGATGGTTTGCAGCTTTTCTGAAGGTGAAAATATGTAAGTGTCAGATAAAGGATACAGTTACGTTGGTTATTCCGACGCACAAACTGTTGTTTTCTGCTTGATTTATGTCCAATTTTAACGACTTTTTGTTTGTAAAAATTAGTTGCAATATAATACGTGCTTTTTTTTGTTCTGAAAAGCGTACAAATGTTAAATTTAAATCTCTTGAATGAATGATGGTCTCATGAATAAAATGATCACTTCGGTATTCGGGTTTCTGATTCTGATATGTCCGGTTACCGGAACACTGCATGCTCAGCAGCAGAAGATTGATTCGTTGGAGAAGGTTCTGGCGACAACTCCCCGGGATACGACTATGCTGCCGGTATTACATGAGTTATACCGCAATACTATTAATAATGATTTCTATACAGCGCTTAAATATTCCATGGAAGGTATCGCACTCTCCAATGAACTCGGCAACATCAGATGGACAAGCGTTTTTTTGAACGATGCAGGTACCTCATATTATAATTTAGGGAAATTTGATTCTGCATACGTATATTATACAAAAAGACTGGATATAACAACGAAAATTAAGGATACACTGGGTATTGCCGGATCGATGGATAATATAGGTATGATCTTGTTTCATAGGGGAGATATAGAAAAAGCATTGGAATTGCGTTGTGAAGCCAATGAAATTTATACCAAGATTGGTCATTTGAAAAATCTGGCAAACGGGTATATATGGATTGGTAATATTTATACCCAGACAGGTAATTATGAACAGGCACTTAAATATTACGTGGATGCAAAACAAATCTTGTATGAAAATCAGGATGACCAATCTTTAGCTGTCGCAATGATAAATATCAGCACTGTTTACCGGCATATGAAGAATTATGAAAAAGCAATAGACTATGCCAGGCAGGCCGAACAAATTTTTGAGTTATTGAAGGATCAAAACAGTCGCGGAGTAACTTTATACAGACTGTCTCTTTTGTATAGTGAAACCGGAAGACAAGAAAAGGCCCTAGAAACCATTTATCAGGCAGAGCAGATTTTTTTGCAGCTGGGAAGCGAATATTTTTTAAATATTATATATAGTGCACTGGCAAACTGGTGTTTAAACGATAGCCTTCCTGATGAGGCGTTGGAATATCTTAATAAAACCCTGATCTATGCCAAAAATGAAAATAATAAAATGTTATTGGCATCAACCTTCCATAATATGTCGGAGGCTTACTTTCAAAAAAACGACTACCCGACTTCTCTGGAATTTTTAAAACAGGCAGAGTCTTTCTATCATGAAATTGGAAATAAAATTCACTTGAAAGATGTTTTTCTGGATTATATTGAAATATTCGGTTATGCAAACAAGCCTGACAGTATTGTTAAGTATTTGATTGCATATGAAAACCTGAATGATACACTGATCAATGAACAAACCATAAAAGCGGTGGCAGAGGTACAGGAAAAATACCAGGCAGAGAAAAAGGAAAAAGAGATTGCTTTGTTGAATCTGGAAAACGAAAAGAAGCAATTTACCCTGGAAAAACTGGAGCAGGAAAACCGGATCGCGAATCTGGAATTGATGCAGGCAGCCATAGAGAATGAACAATCACGCAAGAACTTGCAACTGGCCAATGCAGAAAGGGAAAACCAAAGAAACCAAATTGATATTTTGACACTGAACCAAGAGGTACGGGAACAGAAATTACAGCAGGAGAAAAGAGAAAAAATGTTTTTATTGATTGGGTTTTTCGTACTCTTTTTGGCCGGCGGGGTTATTACTTATTATATTCTGATAAGTTACAGGAACAGGAAACAGAAGGAAGAAGCCCGTTTGAAACAGGAAGCGGCCGAATTAAGCCGTCAGCTGGTGGAAACGAATATGAAAGCCATCAATTTCCAGTTAAATCCGCATTTCATATTCAATTGCGTACATACGGTGGAATACCTGCTTGGTCAGTCCAAAGTGAAGGAATCTATGGCCTGTTTAAGGAAATTTTCCGATCTGATCCGCATGATGCTGGAGGGCATGAGCAAAAAAGAGATCCCGCTGGAAAGGGAACTGGACATTTTGCGTCTGTATATGGACCTGGAAAAAATGCGGCATACGCATGACTTCTCATATAGTATTGAAACGGATAACCGGATAGATCCCGTGACTACCATGGTGCCGCCTCTGATCTTGCAGCCTTTCGTGGAAAATTCCATTAAGCACGGATTTGTGCAGGACGGTAAAGAATACCACATCCGGATTAGGTTGCAGACGGAAGGGGAAAAGCTGCATTGCGAGATCAAGGATAACGGCATTGGTTTTTCGGCAAAGAAAAACCAAATGTCCGTCTCGGGCTTTAAAAATGAATCACTCGGCCTGAAACTGACTGAGGACAGGCTCCGGCTGATCAACCAGATGACGCATTCGGAGTATTCCTATTCAATAGGGGATCTTAACGAGAAAGAAAACAATACAACAGGGACTTTGGTCTCTTTACAATTACCTTACATACTGGCAGCATGATAAAGACAATAATTGTGGAAGATGATTTGATGCACGTCGAATCACTGGTAAAGATTCTACATGAAAATTTTAAAAACGTTCAGATAGAGGCCATTTGCACCAATGTGCCGGATGCTGTCAAAAAAATTGACACAATCAATCCGCATCTGGTGTTTTTGGATGTGGAAATGGGTCCGTTCACCGGGTTTGATGTGCTGGAAATGGTCAAAAGAAAAGATTTTGAAGTGATCTTTACAACAGCCTACGAGCAATATGCGATCCGGGCTATAAAAACGGCAGCTCTTGACTATATTGAGAAACCGGTTAATGTTGATAAATTAACAGAGGCACTGGCACGTTACAAGCTGAAAACAGGGGCTAAGAAAATCCAAACGCTTCTGGAAAATTTTAAAAACGACAGCGAAGAACAGAAAGTGGCACTTTATGATAAAGGGTGTTTCCTGTTTGTGAAGTTAAAAGACATCATCCGGTTGCATTCGGACAATGCCTATACTGAAGTGTTTTATAAAGAGGACAAGAAGATAATAAAGACACTTACATCCAAGGGAATTTCCTATTTTGAAGACCTCTTCCAGGGGAAAGCCCTCTTTTACAGGGTGCATAACCAACATCTGATAAACATCAATTACATCCGGCAAATGATCTACGATAACGGATTGAATCTGAAAATGGATGATTCCGATAAATCTTCCATACCCGTAGCACGTGCCCGGAAAGAAGATTTTATGCTTTTTTTAAGACAAAACGGAATCATGATCTGACGAAAAACCGACCGATTTCAAAGAAATACCTACCAAAATCAAATTTGCAGTGAAGTGTAACAAATTATATGGTTAAATTAAAGGCTCTGATACAGAATTATATAAAGCCATGAAAAAAAACCACGGATCTGACATTTTTATTGGAAAAATCATTGAACAGAAAGTGAAAGAAAGCAATCTTTCTGTTTCTCAATTCGCTTCACTTATCAGCCGTTCACGTACCACTATATATGACATATTCCACCGGAAAAGCATAGATGTAGACCTGCTCTTAACCATTTCTGAAGTGTTGGATTATGATTTCCTGACCGAAATATACCTCCCAAAATGTCAGAATACCGCACCAAAAAAATGTTATCTGGCCATTGAAATAGATCCTACAGCTATCCCTGCCAATGTCAGGGAGGTTTCAACTGATCAGAAAAGTCGTATCAAAATTCTCCTAAAAGAACGGCTTATGCGCAAATCAAATGGAGTTTGATTGCGCCAACATTTTTGCTCAACTTACAAAGCGCTGGTTAACAGCGCTTTTTGTTTTTGATCTTTTTATTTGGCGCAGCAAACTCCATTTGACCCCTTTTATACGTACATTGCGTAGTATATACATTCAATATTCACACTTTAACCTTACACAAATGAAAAGAACCGCTCTTTATGTCTTGACCTTGGTGTTATTTTATTCCTGCACCCCACAAGACGCTCCCAACACGTTTACCGACAGCCGGGATGGCAAAGTCTACACAACTGTAACCATTGGTGATCAGGTGTGGCTGGCCGAAGGCCTGGCATATCTTCCCGCCGTCAGTGCTTCTGCCACAGGATCACTGATAGACCCTCATTATTATGTATATGGTTACGAAGGAACAGATGTGACAGCAGCCAAGGCAACTGACAATTACAGCACACATGGCGTATTGTATAACTGGCCGGCAGCCATGACGGCCTGTCCCGAAGGGTGGCATTTGCCTACTGATGCAGAATGGACACAATTGGAAGAATACCTGATTGCCAACGGAAACAATTATGATGGTACTTCGGTAGGTAATAAAATTGCAAAATCAATGGCAAGTGATACCGGATGGAGTCCTTCAAACGATGAAGGCGTACCAGGCAATACCGATTATCCCACTTACAGAAACAAGTCGGGTTTTTCAGCCCTTGCGGGAGGAACCCGTAACGCGGAAAATAATGCATTTGAATATATTGGCGGTGTAATCGGCTGGTGGAGCTCTACAGAGAGCGGTGTCACTGCCTGGTACCGAATACTGTACTTTGACGAAATTGATTTGTACAGGAACGACTATTCCGGTAAGGATAACGGGCTAAGTGTGCGTTGTGTAAAGGATTAAGAATGCATTAGGGTTTTGTTAATGACTAGCACGGAATTTGGGTACAACGTACACATTGTTCTTCTGGTTGATAATCAGTGTTTTACAAAATTCAACCCCCCGGGGTGCAAATTTACTAACTGACAGTAGATCAGCAAAAAGAACAAAGTGTACGTTGTACACTTTACCCCAGCGGGATTATGTCACTGCACTTCTCAAGATCCCCAACGGGATTACGTCACTGCGCTGCGCTTCGTTCGCCAAGATCCCCAACGGGATTACGTCACTCCGCTTCGCTTTGTTCCGTGATCCCTGTTTGGGGGTCCTGCAAAAGAAAATCAAGCCAGGCTGCCGCAGGCAGCTTAAAACAAAAAACAAAAAACCGCTCGAGCGAGCTCGGACGGTTTTTATTTTTTTGCTTTACCCCGTTGGGGTTTGGCTTGATTTTCTTTTGCGGTGAGGGGGGGATTCGAACCCCCGGTACCCTTGCGAGTACGTCAGTTTAGCAAACTGGTGGTTTCAGCCACTCACCCACCTCACCAAACCTTTGCTTTTTAAGGAGTGCAAAGGTATATAATTTATTTTATTTTGCAATCTCTTCACGCATGCCGGTATCGGCCTGGATGTTCTTCATGCGGTAGTAATCCATAATGCCGAGATTGCCTTTGCGGAAGGCTTCAGCCATGGCCAGGGGAATCTCTGCCTCGGCAAGAATCACTTTGGCGCGGGCTTCCTGGGCTTTGGCTTTCATTTCCTGTTCCAGGGCGACGGCCATGGCACGGCGTTCTTCGGCGCGGGCCTGGGCAATGTTCTTATCTGCATTGGCCTGATCCATTTGCAGGACGGCCCCGATGTTCTTGCCAACGTCAATATCGGCAATGTCTATGGAAAGGATCTCGAAAGCGGTTCCCGAGTCAAGGCCTTTTTCCAGTACGACCTTAGAGATGAAATCGGGGTTTTCCAATACAGCTTTGTGGCTTGCAGCAGAACCGATACTGGAGACGATTCCTTCGCCAACACGGGCCAGGACGGTTTCTTCACCGGCCCCGCCTACCAGTTGTTTGATGCTGGCACGGACTGTAACACGTGCTTTGGCAACGAGCTGGATCCCGTCTTTTGCCACTGCTGAAACGGGTGGGGTGTTGATCACTTTGGGATTGACAGACATTTGTACGGCTTCAAATACATCGCGTCCGGCCAGGTCGATGGCTGCGGCCATCTTGAAGTCCAGCGGTATATTAGCTTTATCGGCAGAGATTAACGCATTGACCACTTTGCCTACATTCCCTTTTGCCAGGTAATGGGCTTCCAGGGCATTTACATCCAGTTGCAGACCGGCTTTAGTACCGGTAACCATAGCCATAACAATGGTGCTGGGTGGTACTTTTCTCCACCTCATGAGCACCAGCTGTATAAGGTTGATCCGGACCCCGGAAATCAAGGCCTGGAACCACAGGGTGATGGGAAAGAACCATAAAAGAACGAAAAAACCAACGATCCCGATGGCTATCCACATTAATGTTGTACCAATTGTTGACATAATATTTTCGGTTTTAATTGTTTTCTACGGGAGATACAAATATACTCAATCCCTCGATATAGACCACTTTAATTGGAGTTTTCGGAGGAATGAGTTCTTGCGCAGAGCGTACTTCCACCGTGACGTCACCAAAACGGCCGTTTCCCGATGGGTTCAGACGTGTCAGACTAAAGCCTTCCATCCCTACGGTAATCCCTTTTTCGGCAGGAGATTGGAGTGCTTTATCTTCTATGTTCTGTTTCAAGGTGATCTTGCGCCAGGTTTTAGAACGCAGGACAAAATAGATCAATGTGCCGCATACGATCAGGGCGGCAAACAAAACAATAAACCCGGCAGTAGTGCCAAATTGTGTAAATGCGAGCACAATGGCTCCTATGAAACTGGCAAGGCCCAGGATGCCGGCAATACCGAATCCGGGAATTACGATCATCTCGGCGATCAATAACAGAAGGCCAATGACAATGAGCGTGATAATTAATCCCATATTTTTGTTTTTTAATTAGTTGCGGGTTGTACTTCAACTCCGGGAAAGCCTTTTTCCTTTAAAGCTGTAACAAGGTTTTGGGCTTCAGAAAGGGTGTTGAACGGTCCAATGAAATATTCGGTGCGTACTTCTGTGACTACCTTTATGATATCTTTGTCCGATAATTCACTTACCAGGGAAACCAACCCGGCAGGTATTTCTCCGCTGCCCAGGAATACCCGGTAAATTCCCGCTCCTTCAGGGGCGGTACGATTTTCGGATTCCCGTTTGCGACCCTCCTGTACGGAAATGGATTTTCCCTGGTAATAAGCTACCGGAATGGCACCCCTTATACCCTGCCGGCGTATTGTGGCCAATGCCCGCAAAGCGTCATCGTATGAATAAAATTGTCCGGCATAATAAACGTAACGGTTTCCTGCCGGGATCTCAAAAACGGGACTGATACCCTTCAATTGATCCGGGGACACTTTCCGGGTTACGGTAAACAGTTGAATGCGGTAATAAAGGCCCGGAGGCTCATTTTCCCACGGCACGATCTCCGACTCTTCTTCAATGCGGAATGTCAGATCAACAGCAGGAATTTCAGGAACAGGCGCTAAAAAAACATGATTGTCAAGGGAAATAAAACGTTGTTTTTCCGGGTGAAACGGTCCCGGGGGTGGTGTAACAGGCAAAGTGGTTGCCGTATCGGCAGAAGGTTTTACCAGCCGGGGAAATACGCCGTAAGAAAGGAACATATCTTCAATATCCCTGGCCGAACGTTGTGTATAACGTAACGTTTCCTGCAGGTCCATCATATTGAATTCTTCTTCCCGTATCCTATTCGCAATGGCTTGACGGTCTTCGTCGCGGGAAAGAGAGCCATACAAAACACGCATGCTGTCCAGTTTTCTTTCATGTTCCTTTACCTGTGAGGTAAGATCACGGACCGTTTTGACCAACTCGGCATAATGTTGAGTTGCCTGCTGTGTTTTTTGAAGGACCGAGTCGGGGACAGCGCTTAACGATATCCCGGGGTCAACGGGGTCGCTTGTCTGATGGTCGTTCTTCCGTGCCGGGTCTTTTTCCGTAGCAGACAATGGGAGGGAAGCGATTTCCCTTAACTCGGCAACCGAAGAAGGGCGCACTTTCACAGGGGAGCTTTCGTAGGCCACTTTATATAAAACCAGGGAATCTCCGGTGGTAGCACGGTCAGAAGCAAAATAAAAAAAACGGGAATCATCGGAAAGCATATAAAGCAAATCGTTGGAAGTAGAAGAAAACGGAATTCCCATATTCTGGGCTATATCCCAATTTTGAGTGTCCTCATTCCACAGGCTTACATAGAGATTCATGCCTCCCATTCCCGGCAGCCCGTCCGAGCTGAAATACAGCATTTTGCCATCGGCGCTTAAAACGGGAAACCGTTCATTACCCGGTGAATTTACCTGAGATCCCAAACGGACAGGCGGTTCCCAGAAAACACTGTCCCCGGCCACTGTGTCTTTTTGCCGGGTCATATAAATATCCAATGCCGAGTTCAACGTCGTATCCAGGGCTGCAAAAACCAAACGTTTTAACGTTGGCCTGTAAAACAATGGTTGCGGGTTTGAACCGTCGTCATTGACCAAAGCCAGAAGCGAAACCGGCGTAAAAGCCCAGGATCCCGAAGGCGCCAGATCATAATAAAGAGGCAAATCCGCATGGGGTACAACCATCCTACCCAAAACATGGGGTTTGACCACGTAGTTGCTCAAAATGAGCCCGTTGTCACACAAAACACGACGTTGCCTGGCCCGGGCTAAAAAAAGAGAATCTCCTGAAAAGCCCATAGCACGGGTATAAGCTTCTCTTGCACGTTCAAATTCATAGGTCTTCCGAAGCCGTTCGCCTTCCCGGAACAGTGTGTCGGCAGGAGACAATTGAGCATATACAAAAGTTGTGGGAAACAGAAGACCCACAAACAAATAGATTTTTATGAGAAGTTTATCCGGCATAAAAAGGCAAATGCGAACCACAAAGTTAATTAATTAGGGAAAAAATATTACATTTGCACCCTATTTTACCTGACTTATACAAATAATTAATAATTAGATTATGCAAAGTAAAGGTGCCATCCGTTTGGTGGCGTTACTCATCGCAGCGGCTTGTCTTTACCAGTTATCTTTTACTGCAGTAACCAAGATTCAGGAAAACAAAGCGGCTCAATATGCCGAAAAGGCAGTTATTGCGGTTCAGAAAACACCGGAATATGCAAATATCAGTGAACTGGACCAGGCTTTCTACCTGGATTCGCTGAGAAACGCCAAAGAAAGTTATTACATTGACTCCATAACCCCGGAAAAAGTATACCTGGGATTTACCTTCAAACAAGTTAAGGAAAAGGAAATCAGCCTTGGTCTGGACCTGAAGGGCGGAATGAACGTGATGATGGAGGTCAAATTGGAGAGCCTGATCCGTGCCCTGGCAGATTACAGCGAAGATCCTTTGTTCAACCAGGCCATTGACCTGACCAACCAACAGGTCAGGGAAGGTTCCCGCACCGATTATGTCACATTATTTGCCGAGTCCTGGGAACAGGTTGCCCAGGGTGAAAGACTTTCCAGGGTTTTCGGAACTTACGACATGCGGGAACGCATCAAACCCGAGACCACCAACGAAGAGGTGATCCGTATAATCCGTACCGAGTCCGAGTCTGCCATGGCCAATTCCTTCAACGTGTTGCGTAACCGTATTGACCGTTTTGGCGTAACCCAGCCAAACATTCAACGCCTGGGAACGACCGGAAGGATTCTTGTTGAATTACCCGGAGTCAAAGAACCGGAACGTGTGCGTAAACTGCTGCAGGGAACGGCTTCACTGGAATTCTGGGAAACCTATGAAAATTCAGAGGTATATCCCGCCCTGGAAGAAGCCAACCGTGTCATTCGCGATTACCTGGCCGACGTTACATCAGTTGCTACAAGTGAAGATGCAACCGCCCGGGAAACAGAAGAAGCAGAAGACCTGCTGGCCCAGCTGGCCCAACAGGATTCCCTGTCCGAAGATATGACACAATGGGCCAAACAAAATCCTTTATTCAACGTACTCAACCCCAGCGTGTATAACGGACAACTGGCCCCGGGCCCGAGCATAGGGCGTGCGCATTATCGCGACACCGCACTTATTAACACATGGTTGAATATGCCCCAGGTACAGGCCGTTCTTCCCGCCGATATGCTTCCCTTGTGGACCGTAAAGCCGGACAAAGTAAATGAGGTTTATTTTGAATTGATTGCCATCAAGGTCAATACCCGCGACGGACAGGCACCCCTGGACGGCGGCGTGATCACCGATGCAAGCAAACAGTATAACCAGGCCAGCGGAGGAGCTCCAACGGTAAGTATGGGTATGAATGCAGAGGGCGCACGTGTATGGGCCCGGATGACTGCCGACAATATCGGGAAATGTATAGCTGTTGTATTGGATGGTATGGTGTATTCGTATCCCCGCGTAAACACAGAAATAACCGGGGGACGTTCAGAGATCACCGGTGAGTTTACTTCCGATGAAGCAGATGACCTTGTGAACGTATTGAAATCAGGAAAACTTCCTGCTCCTACAAGCATTGTGCAGGAAAGCGTGGTTGGCCCTTCACTGGGATCCCGTTCAATCACCGCCGGTTTATTCTCTTTTGCCATTGCCTTCATGCTGGTGCTGGTCTACATGATATTTTTCTACAACCGTGCAGGTTGGATTTCTGCAGCTGCTTTGATCTGTAATGTACTGTTCCTGTTTGGGGCACTCGTGTCCTTTGGGGCTGTTCTTACATTGCCGGGTATTGCAGGTATTGTGTTGACCCTGGGGATGGCGGTAGATGCGAACGTGATAATTTATGAACGTATCAAAGAAGAATTGCGATCCGGGAAAGCCCTTCGCCTGGCCGTGGCCGATGGTTACAAAAATGCCTATTCAGCCATATTGGACGGAAACATTACCACCCTTATTACCGGTATCATACTAATGTTGTTCGGTTCGGGTCCGGTACAAGGCTTTGCCACCACCCTGGTAATTGGTATCATTACTTCATTGCTTACTTCCATTTTCATAACAAGACTTCTGTTCGAAGGACGCCTGGCAAAGAACAAGCCCATTACTTTCGACAATAAATATACCCGTGAATTCCTCCAGCATACAAAGATCAAATTCATTGAAAAACGGAAGACTTTCTACATAATTGGTTTGGCAGTAGTCGTTATAGGACTGGGATTTATATTTACAAAAGGATTTACATACGGGGTAGATTTCACCGGCGGCCGGACTTACGTAGTGCGTTTTGACCAGGAAGTATCTGCCGAAGCCGTTCGTGCCAATGTAGTTGACGCTTTTGAAGGAGGTGTGGAAGTGAAGGAATTCGGAGGTAACAGCCAGATGCGTATTACCACTAAATTCATGATTGATGATGAAAGTACGGAAGCCGATGCGCTGGTAGACGAAATGCTCTTTAACGCTGTCAAAGACTTTTATGTAAATCCCGTAACCCTGGAAGACTTCCTGTCCACAATGGATAATCCCAACGGGATCATAAGCTCGGAAAAAGTCGGACCTACTGTAGCCAGTGATATAAAACGGGATGCCGTCATTGCCATCTTGCTTTCCTGTCTGGCCATATTCCTCTACATAGCCGCCAGGTTCCGTAATTGGGTCTGGGGTACCGGAGGCCTGGTGTCATTGGTATTCAACACGATTTTTGTGATGTCTTTCTTCTCCATTTTCACCGGAGTGTTGCCCTTTACCCTGGATGTGGATCAACAATTCATAGCAGCCATATTGACCATTATCGGTTATTCATTGAACGACACCGTAGTCATTTTTGACAGGATCCGTGAATACAGGACGCTGTACCCTAAGAGGGATTTAAGGGAAAACATCAACGAAGCTCTGAACTCTACGCTGTCCCGTACAGTAAATACATCTGCTACAACAATTGTGGTATTGCTTGCCATTGCCATATTCGGAGGTGAGGTGATCCGCGGGTTTGCCGTTGGACTGGCCATAGGCGTGGCCATATGTCCGTTTACTTCGGTTGCCATCTCAACGCCCGTAGTATATGATTTGTGGAGAAGGGGCCGAAATCCGGAAAGTAAGAAAGAGCACAATAAGAAAATAAGTAAATAAAGGCCGGATCAGCCGGGGATGACGTATTCCAGAATATGATCATCCATCACGTACCCGCGCCCAATGTCGAATACATCCGATTCGGTGATTTGAAAACCGAACCGGATGTATGCATTTATGGCCCTGTGGTTGTTTTTGTTTACGTGAAGACGAATAGCAGGAAGACCTGACTGGCGGGCTATGTGAACAATCAGGTCCATGGACGCTTCAAACAATCCTGTTCCCCGTGACTCTTTTAAAAGATAGATCTTGCTAAGAAAAAGCGAATTGCCTTCCAGTCGGGGGCACACCCCAAAAAATCCCACAGGAATACCGTCTGTCAGGACAAACCGGTAATCATATTCTTCCCGTGTGATTTGTTTTTCAATAACACCGGGAGTAAAGAATAAATCCAGCATATAATCCAGTTGTTCTTTTGAAAGCATCCTTGTATAAGCTTCATTCCAGATGACACGGGCCATCTTACACAAATAATTGATCTGTTCCGGTGTCCGGATACGGGTGAAAGTAGGGTTCATACCGGGTAAAATTAAGGATTTCTTTGTACTTTTACATATCAAAAACCCCAAAACCATGAAAACCATCCGTTTAACCGCTCTTACTTCTGTTCTGCTAATCAGCAGCATTTCAATACATGCGCAACAGGCTCCTGAAGCTCCTTATGCGAGAGAGATCAAAAAGATAGCCAATCAGGTGCTAAATAAATGGAACGTTCCCGCTATGGCACTGACCGTAGTAAAAGACGGAGAAACCGTTTTCGCAGACGGGTTGGGAACCCTGAGGGCTGAAAAAACATCTCAGGAGGCCAATAAATACACTTTATTTGTCAATGCATCCACCAGCAAAGCCTTTACCGCAGCTTTACTGGGAATGATGGTAGACCGGGGTTACGTTAAATGGACTGATCGCGTGGTGGACCATCTTCCGGATTTCAGATTGTATGATCCCTGGGTCACAGAGAATTACCTGGTCCAGGATATTATGAATCATAAAACGGGATTTCAGCCGCAGGCAATGGATGTTATTCCGGCCCTGGGGTACGGCAGGGACGATCTTTACAGGATGTTCCGTCTGGTTAAGCCTACTTACAGCTTCAGAACAACTTACGCCTATTGCAATGCACTTTATACCATCGCAGCCCGTATTGTTGAAAAATACACGGGGCTGACATGGGAAGAAGCAATAGAAGAATATATTTTCAAACCGCTTGATATGGATCATTCCACCACAGGGAAAGACCATTACTTTTCGGCAGATAATTTTGCCTATGGGTACCGTCTGAGTAAAACGGAAAAAGGGTTGCGGTTGACTCCCAGGGATGACAGGGAAGATTCCTACGACTGGATGCAGGCAGTTTCTCCGGCCGCTTTTATTATGTGCAATGCCAACGATATGGGACAGTGGATGAAAATGTGGCTGAACAAAGGGAAATACGGAGCAAAACAAATTCTTACAGAGAAAACCGTAGATTATTTGTTCAGTCCACAGACCATTTGCAGCTGGGACGAGGAAAGAGTTGTTCTTTATGCCCAGGGATGGCGAGTGGAACAAGGTGTACAGGGGAAACTTATTAACCATACAGGATTGGCAGGTGGTTACACCGCCTGGGTGGTGCTGGTTCCGGAAATGAATTTGGGTGTAAGTGTGCTGATGAATCAGGGTTCTACAACGTCTCCCCAGACAGCCATTGTCCGGCAGATTATTGATTTGTACCGGGGGATAGACTCGGACTGGATAACAAAAATATATGATGAATATATGCAGCCCCCCGGAGAACGCAGACCAAGAGTTGAGAAGGAAGTAGTTCAAAAACTTGAAAACAAGGTTTATACAGGATGTTATTTCAAGGAATTATTCGGACAGGCTTCCGTGTATGAAGAAAACGGAGACCTCCGTTTGCAGATAAACGATATAGATGCTTTACTGGAACATGTTACAGGAAATACGTTTCATTTCCATGCAAGGGATGAATCGTTTGATATGACATTTGTAATAAATGAAAAGACCGGTCAGGCAGGTGGTTTTACCATTGATTTTGGAGACGATCTGGGGCCATTCGTGAGGGATTATAAATGAAAAAAAGAGCTAACATAGCAGTTATTATGGCAGCCGGGCGCGGAGCGCGGCACGGGACGAACCTGCCCAAGCAGTATATGGAATTGAAGGGAAGGCTGGTTTTAGAAAGAGCAGTAGATGCTTTTGAAAACCATCCTGACATAGATCAGATCGCCTTGGTGGTAGATTCTGAAGAAATAGAACGGGTTGGTAAAATGGTTTCTGATAACGGATGGAGAAAAGTGACCGACATTCTAAAAGGAGGGAAAGAGAGGTACCAGTCCTCACTGGCGGCAGTCAAAGCATTTTCCAACAGACCGGATGACAATATCATATTGCATGATGCAGCCCGGCCGCTGGTAAGCGAAAGGATTATATCGGATGTGGTTACTTGCTTAAAACAGCATAAAGCTGTAGGAGTGGCGGTTCCCGTTACAGACACATTGTTTTTTACAGGACCGGCTAACGAACATGTGATCAGGGTCCCGGAAAGGGATTTGTTTATGAGGGCCCAGACGCCCCAGGCATTTCGCATATCTGTGTTAAAGAAAGCATATGAATTTGCCCTGGCAGGACCTGCTTTTACAGCGACAGATGATTGCGGGGTGGTAAGACGGTATATGCACCGGGAAAAGATCCACATTGTTCGTGGAGATGAAAAAAACAGCAAAATCACTTATCCCGGGGATCTGGAGATAATGAGCCATTGGTTGGAATAAAACGTTACTCCACAATAAATTCAAGGTTGTTCTTTTGTATCCAGCCTAAAAGTTCCGGTGTCAGATCTATCCGGTGGGAACGGGAAAAAAGTTTGACAGCCATTTTGTTTCCTTTGTCTTTAAGCACGAAATGTACGGTGATTTTTCCTGGGTTACCGGCAAGTATGTTGACCAGTTCTTTTCTAAAGGATGTATTGATCTGTTCTACATCCAGGTAAACGGTCATGGCATTTAGTGTCTCTTTGGCATTGGCCAGAAGAGATATCCCCAATATCCGGACTTCTTTTTCCTTTGGCCCTTTATCCTGAACAGAACCGTTTTTCTTTTTGTATGAAAAGCGTTCCTGCAGGGAACATCTCATAAGCAATGCTTCCCCTTGACGCATATAAGGCAGGTATTGCTCGTATTCTTTTCCAAAAAGGGTAAATTTACGGGTGGAGGTATAATCTTCCACGGTAAAAGTTCCCCAGGGACGTCCCGAGTTTTTGGAAAGGGCAGAGGTTACGTTGGTAACCAAGCCTCCCAGCCGCACTTCCCGGGAAGGAAAATTTTCTTCGCTTTGCGCCTTTTCCAGTATCTCAGCTATTTCCTGCAGGGAATGTGAAGTAAAGTGCTTCATTTCAAAAGAAAACCGGTCCAGCGGATGTGAAGAGAGGTATATCCCAACCATTTCTTTTTCCTTTTTCAGGAAATCCTCCGTCACCTCCAGTGTCATATGTGGCGGGGCGGGCCTTTCCGGGGGAGCCAAAGACTCTGTCCCTTCTCCAAAAAGACTGGATACATCACGGGTCTTTTCTTCCTGAATCATGATGCCATAACGCATAAGACTGTCCAGGAACACCCCGTCTTTGTTACAAGGCAGAAAAAACTGGTGTCTTTTCACTTCTTTCATGGAATCAAAAGCCCCTGCATAGACAAGGCTTTCCAGAGCTTTCCTGTTACATGTGTTGAAGTTGATCCTTTCCGCAAAATCGTAGACATCTTTAAAAGGACCGTCTTGTTCCCTGGCACGGATGATATTTTCCACAGCCCCGTATCCGACACCTTTTATTCCTGCCATGCCAAAACGGATGTCTCCTGCTTTGTTCACTGTAAAGTCATGCATGGATTCATTGACATCCGGGCCCAGCACATTCAGTTCCATACGCTTGCACTCGTCCATGAATTTTGAAACTTCCTCTATGTTATCCCGGTTCCTGGAAAGTACTGCGGCCATGAATTCGCCAGGATAATTGGCTTTCAGGTATCCCGTCTGGTAACTGAGGATGGAATAACAGGTTGCATGCGACTTGTTAAAGGCATATTGGGCAAAAGCAGTCCAATCTACCCATATTTTTTTCAAAATGGCTTCGTCAATACCCCGCTTTGATCCCCTTTCCAGAAATTCGATGCGAAGTTCTTCCATCTCATTACGCTTTTTCTTTCCCATAGCAGAACGCAACTGGTCGGCTTCAAAACCCGAAAAACCGGCCAATTCCTGGGATAAAAGCATCACCTGTTCCTGGTATACGGTGATCCCGTAAGTTTCTTTCAGGAATTTTTCCATTTGAGGCAGATCGTAAGTGATCGTTTTCCGGCCGTGTTTACGATCAATAAAATCGGGGATGTATTCCATAGGACCCGGACGGTACAGCGCCGTCATGGCTATGAGGTCTTCCAGACAAGTGGGTTTGAGCTCCCGGAGCCATTTACGCATACCGTCACTTTCAAACTGGAATACGCCTACCGTATCACCGCGGCTGAACAATTCATACGTTGGTCCGTCGGTAAGCGGGATGTCGTTAATATCAATATCAATGTTGTGGTTGGCCTTGATGTTTTCCACAGCAGTCTTGAGAATACTAAGCGTTTTGAGGCCCAGAAAATCCATTTTCAACATGCCCACCTGTTCTATCAGTGAACCTTCGTACTGGGATACAAGGATATCCTCTCCGGTATCTTTGTCTTTGCCAGTGGAAAGGGGGATATGGTCGGTAAGCGTTTCCGGTCCGATAATAATCGCACAGGCATGTACCCCGGTGTTCCTGACAGAACCTTCCAGTTTCCGGGCATATTCAAGGGTAGAACTGAGCAGGGGATCTTCGGAATTCAAGGCTTCCTGCAGTCCCGGAACGTATTTAAGGGAATTTTCAATGTTGATCTTCTGCGGACGTCCGTCTTTTTCGGGCAAACGGTCAGGGATCAGCTTGGCCAGGCGCTCTGCCTCGGCAAGGGGCAATCTTTGTACCCGGGCTACATCCTTGATGGCGCTGCGCGCTGCCATGGTCCCGAATGTGATGACGTGCGAGACGTGGTCTTTGCCGTATTTGTTTTCCACGTACTGCAACACTTTCCAACGGCCGTCATCGGCAAAGTCAATGTCTATATCGGGCAGGGATTTTCGTTCCTTGTTTAAAAAACGTTCGAACAACAATCCGTAACGGATAGGATCTGCCAGGGTTATTCCCAGGCAATAAGACACAACTGACCCGGCAGCAGAACCCCTGCCGGGACCCACCCAGACGTCCATTTCCCTTGATGCCCGTATAAAGTCACTTACAATAAGAAAATAATCGGGAAATCCCATTTCCGAGATAGTATTCAACTCAAAATCAATCCGCTCCCGCAACTCAGGTGTGATTTCCCCGTAGAGGCGTTCTGCTCCCAGGAAAGTTAAGTGACGCAGGTATGCGTTGGAATCGGCAAAGGAATCCGGGATAGGAAAATGAGGCAAAATGGGATCACGGTCCAGGCTATAGGGCGTAATTTTTTCGCTAATTTCAAGCGTTGTGGCGAGGGCTTCGGGGATATCGGAAAACAATGCTGACATTTCCTCCGAGGATTTAAGGTATTCTTCCCCTGTATAGCGGATTTTCCGGTTGTCATCAGCCACATCGTCATTGGTGGCCACACAGATCAGCCGATCGTGAGCCGGGGCATCTTCTGCATTGACAAAGTGAACGTCGTTGGTGGCAACCAGTTTTACGTTGTTTTCGTGTGCCAGGGCGATCAAATGGGGTTCAATCTTTTTTTGAAGGAGGTAACACGTTTTTGCGTTTTCAATGTTGAGCTTTGTTTGGTGGCGCTGGAGCTCTATGTAATAATCCGGACCGAACAATTGTTTGTACCAGTTGATCAGTTGTGAAGCTTCGTTGAGTTTACCGGCAAGTACCAGCCTGGGCAACTCCCCGGCAAGGCAGGCGCTCATAGCGATCAGGCCTTCGTGGTATTGTTCCAGAAGTTTATGATCAATGCGCGGTTTATAATAAAAACCGTCAATCCAGGCTTGTGATACCAGTTTGATTAAATTTTGATATCCCTTTTGATCTTTAGCCAACAGAATCAGGTGGCAGGTGGTGGCTTCTTCCTTGTTCTTTCTCAGCAGCCGTCCTTCCGGAGCAACATAAACCTCACAACCCACTATGGGTTTTACATCGGGAAATTTTTTTGCAGTGTTAAGAAATTCCTTGACTCCGAACATGTTGCCATGGTCGGTTATGACCAGGGCAGGCTGTTTGTCGGCTGCGGCTTTCAGGAAAAGTTCCGGAATAAAAGCCGCTCCGTCAAGGATGGAATATTGTGTATGAACGTGCAGGTGAACAAAAGAAGGCATAAAGGATTATTTTTTTCGGATGAGGGATTTTCCTGTCATTGCTGCAGGAGCTTCAATACCCATCAGATCCAGAATGGTCGGGGCTATATCTGCCAATATACCTTCTTCCACGCTTTCTACGCGGCGATCCATAACAATAAAAGGAACACGGTTCAGTGAATGGGCCGTGTTCGGAGATCCGTCTTCATTCAGGGCGTTATCTGCATTTCCGTGATCTGCAGTGATTATGACCGAGTAACCGTTTTCACGCGCCGTTGTGGCGACCTGAAAAGCAAGTTGATCAATCGCTTTAACGGCCTGGCAGATAGCATCAAATACACCCGTGTGTCCAACCATGTCACCGTTGGCGAAATTAAGTACAATAAAAGAATACTTTTTTGTGTTCAATGCTTCAATGATCTTTTCTGCTACCCCGGGAGCACTCATTTCCGGCTGAAGGTCGTAAGTAGCAACTTTAGGCGACGGGACAAGGATCCTGTCTTCCAGGGGGAACACTTCTTCCCTGCCACCGGAAAAAAAGAAAGTAACGTGAGCGTATTTTTCTGTTTCCGCAATACGTAACTGGGGTAGTCCGTGTCCGCTCACGACTTCACCTATGGTTTCTTTTACTTTTTCCTTATCAAAAAGAATGTGAAGCCCTTTGAAGGAGTCGTCATAGGGGGTCAGACAACAATAATACAGGGGAATGGTATACATTTCATGCTCCGGCATATTTTCCTGGGTCAGTACCCGGGTGATCTCCCGTGCACGGTCGTTACGGAAATTGAAAAATATCAGGGCATCATCTTTTTCCAGCGTCCCTACAGGGATCCCGGATCCATCCACACATACTACCGGTTTAATGAATTCGTCTGTAACCCCTTGTTTATAGCTTTGTTCTATTCCGTCAGCGGCATCGGCGAAGGGCATTCCTTTGCCGTGAACTATAAGGTCGTATCCGGCTTTTACGCGGTCCCACCTTTTATCGCGGTCCATGGTATAATAACGTCCTATCACACTGGCAATCTTCCCTGTAGAGGCATCAAGGTGTTTCTGCAGTTTTTCCACGTATCCCTTGCCGCTGAACGGATCGGTGTCGCGTCCATCCATAAGGCAATGCACAAACACTTTGGTCAAGCCGTATTCTGCGGCAATATCCAGAAAGGCAAAAAGATGTTCCATAGACGAGTGTACCCCGCCTTCGGATACAAGACCCATTAGGTGAAGGGCTTTCCCGGTAGTTTTTACATATTTGTATACGTCTTTGACTTCGCTGTTTTCACGGATGGATCCGTCCCGGCATGCCCTGTTGATCTTCACAAGGTCCTGGTATACGATTCTGCCGGCTCCTATGTTCAGGTGCCCAACTTCAGAATTGCCCATCTGTCCATGGGGCAGTCCCACGTCTTCTCCGCACGCGCTCAGGGTACTGTTGGGATTGCTTTCTTTAAGTTTGTCAATATGTGGCTGACCGGCAGTATATATGGCATTTGTTTGGTCGTGTTTTCCTTCTCCCCAGCCATCCAGGATCATTAAAAGTACATTTTTCATAGATCAATTATTTAACGTACAAAGGTACGAAAAGAATTAAGTACATTTGCCCCATATTATGAACAGACGAAACTATAAAAAAGGCGGATCGCACAAAGACCGCAGAAACAAACAAAACAAAAACACTTCCCGTGCAAAAGAATACACGGGGACTTTGAGCATGACCCGGGAAGGCTTTGCTTTTTTGCTGGTTACCACTGCCCAGGGAGAGTCTCCGGTTGACGACATCTTTCTCCCTGCGCGGAAACTGAACGGAGCCTTGCACGGCGATACGGTACGTGTGGCTGCCATTCCAAGGAATACAAAAAACGGCAGAAAAAACGAAGGAGAAGTTATCCACATACTGGAGCGTTCTTCAAAACCATATATTGGCATTGTCCAGATAGTAAATCAAGAAGCTTACGTGATCACCGATTCCAAAAACATGCCTTTTGACATACAGGTGGTCCGTAACGGGCTAAATGGAGCCAAAAACGGTCAGAAAGTAGCCATCCTGGTTACCGGATGGGACGAAAGAAACAACCTGCCTTTAGGAAAAATAACGGACGTATTGGGTGCTCCCGGGGAGAATAACGCGGAAATGCACGCCATACTGGCAGAATTCGGATTGCCTTACCGCTTTGATCGTGAAGTGGAGGAAGAAGCCGGTTCTGTTTCTGACGGTATGTCAAAACAGGAAATTGAAGGCCGTCGTGATTTTAGAAAAGTTCCCACTTTTACTATAGACCCTGCTGATGCCAAGGATTACGACGATGCACTTTCTTTCCGCAGAACGGGCGAAAGAAACGATCTTATGGAAGTAGGCGTACATATTGCCGATGTGAGCCATTATGTAAAACCCGGAACCTTGATGGATCAGGCGGCTTTTGAAAGGGGGAATTCCGTATACCTGGTGGACAGAACTGTTCCTATGCTTCCGGAAAAATTATCCAATAAACTCTGTTCCTTGCGTCCTCACGAAGACAAATTGTGTTTTTCTGCTGTATTCAGCTTTGACGACAATTACAAAGTGGTTTCCCGGTGGTTCGGAAGAACGGTTATACGCTCTTCCTGCCGGATGGCCTACGAAGAAGCCCAGGCAGTACTGGACAAGGTCCCCGATGTGATGACAGACTCGGGTCCGGTTCCCGATCCCATACGCGACGGATTGTTTTTTTTGCATGCCCTGGCGCACCGGCTCCGTAAAGAACGTTTCCGCAGAGGGGCCATTGCCTTTGAAAGACCTGAAGTCAAAGTACAGGTAGACGAGAAAGGCGCTCCGGTCAATATCCGGGTTAAGGAACAGCTGGATTCAAATTGGCTGATTGAAGAATTCATGTTGCTGGCCAATCGCGAAGTGGCTGAATTTATTGAGAGAAAAAGAAAGAAAAACGGGAATCCCTTGCCCTTTGTTTACCGTGTACATGAACCGCCTGCAGAAGATAAAATGATCGCGTTTCAAAATTTTGTGCATCATTTTGGGTACGATATGAAAAAAACGAAAAGCGTGAGGGATTATGCCCGGGAATTGAACAAACTTTTGGAAACAGCCCGTGAAAAACCGGAAGCCGGCGGCATTGTGATCATGGCTTTGCGGTCTATGGCCCGTGCGCATTACACTACCCGGAATGTAGGGCATTACGGACTGGCCTTTGATCATTATACCCATTTTACTTCACCCATACGACGGTATTCAGACCTTATGGTTCACCGGTTGCTTTGGGATTATTTAAATGGAGAAAAAGGGTCAACGGACCAGATGGAAGCCATGTGTACCCATATATCACAACGTGAACAGCTGGCTACGGAGGCCGAAAGGGCCAGTATCAAATACAAAATGGTGGAATATATGCAGGATAAAGTGGGGCAGGAATTTGACGGAGTTATTACCGGTCTGACCGAATGGGGCATGTATGTGGAACTGGAAGAAACCCAGGTGGAAGGTATGGTTGCCGTGCGTGAATTGAAAGACGATTATTACGTATACGATAAAGACACACTTACCCTGACCGGATCCCATACCGGGAAACTTTACAGTTTAGGACAGAAGGTACGGATACGTGTAGACAGGGCAAATCTGGAACAGAAGCAACTGGATTATCAATTAATACAATAGAAAAATGAAAAAAGGTACAATCTGGATCATTGTTATTGCCATTATTGGCATTTTGGTTCTTTGGTTTGTCAGGATCAACAATAAAATGGTGGAGGCCGAAGAACAAGCCGTTCAGGCATGGGCACAGGTGGAAAATGTATACCAGCGCCGTGCAGACCTGATTCCCAACCTGGTCAATACCGTAAAAGGGGCCGTGGATTTTGAGAAAAGCACCCTGGAAGCGGTCATTGAAGCCCGGTCAAAAGCCACTTCAGTAACCATAGACCCCACAAACCTTACCGAGGAAAGTATGGCGGCCTTTCAAAGTGCGCAGGACAACCTGAGTCAGTCCCTGGGTCGCCTGATGGTCGTTGTGGAAAGGTATCCCGAGTTGAAGGCCAATCAGAACTTTTTGGAATTGCAGGCACAGCTGGAAGGAACCGAAAACCGCATAACGGTGGAAAGACGTACTTTCAACCAGGTGGTTCAGGCTTACAACGTACTGATCCGGAAAGTTCCGAATTCCATAGTTGCCGGTATAAGAAATTTCCAGCCTAAGGCATACTTCAAAGCAACCGAAGGAGCTGAAACACCGCCGGAAGTCAATTTTTAATTTTTACATGCCGGGACTTTCCAACGGAATTTCCCGGCCTTCCGGTGTAACCAGCCGGCATCCCAGGGAAGCATCACAGATATGTCCTATGATGTCGATGTTGTATTCCTTGCTCAACTCTTCGTATGAGTTCAGAGGCAGGGTAAAGAGCATTTCGTAATCTTCTCCGCCGTTAAGCGCTGCCACAAGAGGTGACAGGTCCTTTTCCGTTTCCGCAAAATCAAACGTTTCGCGGGCAATGGGAATTTTGTCCAGAAACAGCTTGGCTCCCGTGCCGGAAGATTGAGCAATACTTAAGATGCCGTTTGATAATCCACTGCTCAGTAGACACATAGACGTGGGTGTCAAATCGTCTTTGCGAAGATTTTCCAGCAACGTTTTAGGCAGCTCCGGTTTCAGATACCGTTCCAGTATGTATTCATGTCCCTTTAATTTGGGCATTTCGTCTTTCCCGCTCTCACCGGTAAAAACCCGCTTTTCGCGTTCCAGGAGTTTCAGACCCATATAGGCGGCCCCTACATTTCCGCTCAAACAGATCAGGTCCGTATCGCGTGCCCCGCTCCTGCGTGTAAGAAAACCGGCGTCCGCTTCCCCAACAGCAGTAACAGATAAGGTCAGTCCTGTAAAAGAAGACTGGATATCAACAGAGGCCACATCTACACCGTAAATCCCTGCAGCGGCTTGTATACCCAGAAACAAAGTCTCCAGGTCTTCTACATAAAACCTCTGTGAAACACCGGCAGAAACGATCAGCTGCAACGGAACGGCGTTCATGGCCATTACCTGCCCCATTGCATGTATGGCCGTTTTATATCCCACAAATTTCAGCGGAAAATAGCAAAGATCGAAGTCAGTTCCCTCCAGGGAGAGTTTTTGGGCCGAAACCGTTAAAGACTCTTTGAAACAGGCCACTGCAGCGTCGTCTCCAACGCCTTGGATGGTTGATTCATTACTTGAGATAAACCTGGCTGAAATCCTGTCAATCAGCTTATACTTACCCAGTTCAGAGATGGGTGTCCTTTGGGGCTCTTTTTTAGTGTTCATACCACAAAAATAAAGAAAAGATGGTATATTTGCGGGCTATGAATGAAAATCAGGACGCCATAATCAAAAAGATCGCCGAAAGCGAGTACGAGCACGGCTTTGAGACGGATCTGGAGCAGGAGTTGTTTCCTAAAGGCCTGAATGAAGATATTATACGCCTGATCTCCCGGAAAAAAGAAGAGCCGGCCTGGTTGCTTGAATTCCGTCTAAATGCATTCAACAAATGGCAAACCATGAAAATGCCCCAATGGGCCCATTTAACCATACCGCCCATTGATTATCAGGATATTATCTATTATGCAGCTCCCAAACAATTGTTGCCCGGAGCGGACAACAAGGAAATGGACCCCAAGCTGGCCGAAACATTCGACAAACTGGGTATCCCGTTGCACGAAAGAAACGTGTTGGCAGGAATGGCTGTGGATGCCATTTTTGACTCGGTCTCGGTAAAGACCACTTTTAAGGAAACCCTTGCCGAGAAAGGGATCATTTTTTGTTCTTTTTCCGAGGCGGTCAGAGATTACCCCGCTCTTGTGCAGCAGTACCTGGGAAGCGTGGTGCCCTCGGGAGATAATTTTTTTTCCGCGCTCAACTCGGCCGTTTTTTCCGACGGATCGTTCTGCTACATTCCCAAAAACGTCCGCTGTCCCATGGAACTTTCCAGTTATTTCCGCATCAACGCCCGCGGAACAGGACAATTTGAACGAACGCTCATTGTGGCCGAGGAAGGTTCTTACTTAAGTTACCTTGAAGGATGTACTGCGCCTCAAAGGGATGAAAACCAACTGCATGCGGCTGTCGTGGAAATCGTGGTGATGCAGGATGCGGAAGTCAAATATTCCACGGTCCAAAATTGGTATCCTGGAGATTCCCGGGGAAAAGGAGGTATATACAACTTTGTGACAAAGCGCGGTATATGCAAGGGTAATAATTCCCGTTTGTACTGGACCCAGGTAGAAACCGGGTCGGCCATTACCTGGAAATATCCCTCTACTATACTGAAAGGAGACAATTCTGTGAGCGAGTTTTATTCGGTTGCCGTGACCAACAATTACCAGCAGGCAGATACAGGAACAAAAATGATCCATATAGGAAAAAACACCCACAGCCGCATAGTAAGCAAAGGTATATCTGCCGGTAAAAGTCAGAATGCGTACCGGGGTCTTGTTAAAGTTATGCCGGGAGCGGATAATGCCCGTAACCATTCGCAATGTGATTCGCTCCTTTTGGGGGATCAATGCGGTGCACATACTTTTCCGGTCATAGAAAATGCCAGTGACACGGCCGTTATAGAACACGAGGCCACTACTTCCAAGATCGGGGAAGACCAGCTTTTTTATTGTTTACAGCGCGGTATTGGGCCGGAAGATGCCGTTGGCCTTATTGTCAACGGTTACGCCAGGGAGGTCCTGAACAAACTGCCTATGGAATTTGCTGTTGAAGCGCAGAAATTATTGAGTCTTTCCCTGGAAGGAACGGTGGGATAGTTATGAAAGAATTTTTTAATCTGCACAATATATTTTTTGTAATAGGAGGACAGGGAATTTCCTACCTGGAGTTCTGTGCCGTAATTTTCGGGCTTACTTCTGTCTTTATGGCCAGCCTGGCACGTGCTGTCAATTACTGGATAGGGTTTGTCTATACGGCTTTACTCTTTATGATGTTCCTGCAGAAAAACCTCTATACAAACATGTTATTGCAACCCATTTCCCTGGGAATAAATATATACGGATTGTACAGATGGACAAGGCCCCGAAAAAACGAAAAAAATAAAAAGAACCAGCTCCAAATCACCTTTTTAAACAACAAACAACGCATTATGTACCTGTTGTTCCTGGTGACTATTGTGCTGGTTTGGGGATTCGTTCTTACCAGGCTCCATTTGATATCGGATGTGTTTCCGCCGGCCCGCTCTCCATACCTGGACGCTTCTGTGGCCGGGCTGATGCTTACGGCACAAGTACTGGCGGCACAGAAAAAATGGGAATGCTGGGTTTTCTGGGTGGCTTTGAACATAGGGAATGTCATATTGTACATATCTGCCGGACTGGTCTTTATGCCCATTGTGGCAGCATTCTTCCTGGCTTTCAATATTATCGGCGTTATTCACTGGAAAAAAGAATGGGAAAAACAAAAACAACTATGTTAAGTATTAAAGATCTTTGTGTAAATATTGGAGAGAAAGAAATCCTAAGAGGGATCAATCTGGAGATCAAACCGGGTGAGATCCATGCCATAATGGGCCCCAACGGATCGGGAAAATCAACTTTGGCCTCTGTGTTGGCCGGAAGGGAAACCTTTACGGTGATGGGAGGTTCTGCCACGTTTATGGGCAAAGACCTGTTTGCTATGGCTCCTGAAGAAAGAGCCAGGCTGGGGTTTTTCCTTGGATTTCAGTATCCTGTTGAAATACCCGGACTGACCATTGTTAATTTTATGAAGGCAGCCATTAACGAGCAACGCAAGTATAAAAATCTGCCCACACTCTCATCAGGTGAGTTTTTAAAAATGATGCGTGAAAAAATGGCCGTGGTAGAAATGGACCCGTCTTTCGTGGGACGTGGTGTTAATGTGGGCTTTTCAGGTGGTGAAAAGAAGCGGAATGAAATATTCCAGATGGCTATGTTGGAGCCCACGCTCGCTATACTGGATGAAACAGACAGTGGTCTGGACGTAGACGCGTTGAGGGTGGTGGCACAAGGAGTCAACAAATTGAAAACAAAAGAGAACGCTTTTGTGGTCATAACCCACTACCAGCGTTTGCTGGATTACATAGTTCCCGATATCGTACATGTACTTTACAAGGGACAGATAATTAAAACGGCCGGAAAAGATCTGGCAGTGGAAGTAGAAACAAAAGGCTACGACCATCTTATTAACGAACAATGAAAGAATATACCTATATGCCTGAAGTGAGGCGCGTTTTCCGCTGTACCGTGCCGGACGAAAATATCCGGCAGGTATTTTTGGTGGACGGCTTGCTGCAGGAAGAAGAAAACGAAAAGAACGGGATCACCATTAAAAGAGGACCGGATGAGAAGGGTTTGCACATGCATATCAAGGGAGATCATTTTGGAGAAACCATACAGATCATAAGCGTAAGAAGCGAAGACTTGCCCAGTCCCCTTGAATTTACAAATGAATGGGAACTGGAATCCGGAGCAGGCATCCAGATCATCGTTTGTGATCACACCCTGAACGAACATTTGTATCAAACGTCCCGGTTTTCAAAGATCTCGCTGGGAGAAGACGCCCGCCTTGACATCCTTTTTATGCAGAATGAACATATTCGTTCACGTTATTGGCTGGATATGACAGCGAACCTGGACAAGGGATCTCAACTGGACTGTCATGTTTTAAGTCTGTACGGAGGGATCATCAATAATAAGCTATATGCCGTTATGAATTCTCCGGGTGCGGTATGCCGTATGGACGGACTTTACCTGGCCGACGGAGAACAGCACATTAATTACGATATAGAAGTAGACCACAAAGCACCGGCATGTTATTCCCGGCAATTGTTTAAAGGTATACTGGATAATCATTCCAGGGGTTCATTCAACGGGGCCATTAAAGTGGCTCCCGGGGCTCAAAAAACAGAAGCGTACCAGGCAAATCACAATTTATTGCTGACAAATGAAGCAAAAGTGACTACAAAACCACAATTGGAGATTTATGCTGACGACGTAAAATGTTCCCACGGCGCCAGTATTGGACGGTTGGATGAAACGGGGCTCTTTTACCTGCGTTCAAGAGGCATTCCGCTGGCTGAGGCAAAAATGCTTCAACAAATGGCTTTCGTGGAAGATGTCCTGGCCGGTATCCGTACCCAGGCCATCAGGGAAAGATTGGAAAAAATGGTGGAAAGCAGGCTGCGTGGGGAGTTTAAAAAATGTTCCAATTGCACGATGCACTGTTGTTAAAAATTTTGTGCATATCTTTTTAATGTATCCCTGTTAATCCAGCAACGATTGAGCTAACTTGCAATTCCCATTTCCGCCGGAAAACAATTATTTAATTAGTAACCTTCTTATTTACAGCGCGATGGATTCTGAAGTCAAGAATGCAAAGGCAATTTTTCCCTATGAGGAAGCCTTGAAAAAAACAAAGGAGTATTTCAACGGAGACGAGCTTGCCGCCTCGGTTTGGATCAATAAATATGCCATGAAAGATTCTTTTGGCAATCTTTACGAATGTACTCCTGAAGATATGCACAGAAGACTGGCCCGGGAATTTTCCCGGATAGAAAAGAAGTATCCCAACCCCATGAGTGAGGAGGAAATTTTTCACTTGCTGGATCATTTCAAGTACGTGGTACCCCAGGGCGGACCCATGTCGGGGATCGGGAACGACCACCAGGTAGCTTCATTGTCCAACTGTTTTGTGATCGGTCACCAAAATCCGGCAGATTCTTACGGGGGAATATTAAAAATAGATGAGGAGCAGGTGCAGCTGATGAAACGCAGAGGCGGTGTTGGGCACGATTTGTCCCACATCCGTCCGGGAGGATCACCGGTCTTAAACTCGGCCCTTACCTCGACAGGGGTGGTGCCCTTTATGGAACGATACTCCAATTCTACGCGCGAAGTTGCACAGGACGGAAGGCGGGGAGCCCTTATGCTAAGCATTTCGGTCAAGCACCCCGATGCCGAACAATTCATTGACGCCAAGCTGGAGCAGAATAAAGTTACCGGGGCCAATGTGTCGGTAAAAATTGACGACGATTTCATGAAAGCGGCCCTTGCCGGGAAAAGCTATGTCCAGCAATATCCGGTAGATGCGACAACCCCCAAATACAAAAAGGAAATTGATGCTGCCGCGCTTTGGAAAAAGATCATACACAACGCCTGGAAATCGGCAGAACCAGGAGTGCTTTTCTGGGATACGATCACTCGTGAATCCGTTGCCGATTGTTATGCGGATATGGGATATAAAACTGTCAGTACGAATCCTTGCGGTGAAATCCCGCTTTGTCCTTACGATTCCTGTCGCCTGATAGCCATCAATTTGTATTCTTACGTGGAAAATCCTTTTACTTCACAGGCCAAGTTTGATATGGCACTGTTCAAGGACCATGTTATAAAGGCCATGCGTTTGAATGACGACCTGGTAGATCTGGAAATGGAAAAGATAGATGCGATCATTGCCAAAATAGACAGGGACCCGGAAGACGAGATCATCAAAAGGAATGAGAGGGAATTGTGGTTGAAAATCAAAGATAAAAGCATGGGAGGACGGCGTACGGGGCTGGGTATTACAGCAGAAGGAGATATGCTGGCCGCTCTGGGACTCTGTTACGGTTCCGAGGAAGCCATACAGGTTGGTGTTCAGGTACAGAAAACACTGGCACTGACTGCTTACCGTTCCTCAGTCATTATGGCCGGAGAACGGGGCGCATTTCCCATATACGATCCCAACAGGGAACTCAGGAATCCAATGATAGAAAGGATACGCCAGGAAGATGAAGAGTTGTATCAAATGATGGAAAAATCAGGGCGCCGCAATATATCCATGTTGACGATTGCGCCTACAGGAACCACCAGCCTGATGACGCAAACCACCAGTGGAATTGAACAGGTGTTTATGCCTGTTTATCAGCGCCGTAAGAAGGTTAATCCAAACGACAAGAACGTCACGGTGGCTTATACGGATAAAATGGGAGATGCGTTTGAAGAATACAATGTATTTCATCATAAATTCCTGGATTGGGCTGAAATCAACGGTTATGAAAGGAAAACCGTCATAAACATGGACAATGAAGCGTTGCAGAAGCTTGTTCAGGAATCTCCCTATTACAAAGCAACGGCCAATGACGTTGATTGGGTAGCTAAAGTTAAGATGCAGGGACAGTTGCAAAAATGGGTGGATCACTCGATCAGTGTAACAGTGAACCTCCCTGCAGATATAACGGAAGATATGGTTGCCAAGGTGTACAAAACCGCCTGGGAATGGGGATGCAAAGGTATTACCGTTTACCGGGAAGGCAGCCGTTCAGGGGTCCTGATTTCTTCAGAATCACAGGATAAAAAGAAGATACAATCCCTGCCAAAAGATCGTCCGGAAGCCCTGGATGCCGAGATTATCCGGTTCAAAAACGCTAACGAACAGTGGATCGCATTTGTGGGATTGTACCAGGGCAGGCCTTATGAGATCTTTACCGGGAAACTGGATGAAGATACCCGCGTGATCCCCAAATCGGTAACAATGGGGCAGGTAGTTAAAGTAGTGGAGGAAAAGGGGTCCCGTTATGATTTCCGTTTTATTGACAAATACGGGTATCCCAATACGGTAGGAGGTATCTCGCATATGTTCAACCAGGCATACTGGAATTATGCCAAATTGATCTCCGGGGTATTGAGGAACGGACTTCCGGTGGAAGAAGTGGTTCACCTGGTTTCTTCGCTGGAGTTGGACAGTCAGACCATTAATAACTGGAGAACAGGGGTGGAGCGGGCTTTAAAAAGATATATACCCAACGGAACCAAAGACACTTCGGGAACGCTATGTGAAAAATGCGGATCTCAGAATCTGATATATCAGGAAGGTTGCCTGCTCTGTATGAGCTGCGGTTTCTCTAAGTGCGGTTAAGTGTTTTCCTATGGCCACTACAGTAGTTTATCCTTATTCCAAGATCAATGTGGGATTGCACGTACTGGGAAAGCGGGCAGACGGTTATCATGACATTGAAACGCTGTTTGTGCCCCATAAGTTGTGTGATATTCTTGAAATTTCCGATTCCCAAAGATCCGGCAAAGACGTTCGGCTTTTTCTATATGGATTGCCCTTGCCGGGACCCGAGTCCGAAAACCTTTGTGTAAAAACCTACCGGCTGATAGCCCAAAGTTTTGATCTTTCTCCGGTAGATATCCATCTTTACAAACAGATTCCTCCGGGCACCGGTCTGGGAGGCGGATCATCAGATGCGGCTTTTTGCATTCAATTACTGGATAAGCATTTTTCGTTGAATTTGACGGAGCAACAAATGCATCATATTGCATTGCAACTGGGTAGCGATGTCCCGTTTTTTCTTCAAAGTGCCCCTTATAAGTCTTATCTGGCTACGGGAAGGGGAGACATTCTAATGCCCTTTGCGCCCGATTTGACCCAATACAGGATAGAAGTACGTTTTCCGCCAGTATCGGTATCCACGGCCACGGCTTATGAAGGTCTCCGTCTGAAAAAACACAATACGGCGCTGAAAGATTTGTTGATGCAACCGGTAGATTCCTGGAAATACATTATCGAAAATGATTTTGAAGAAACAGTTTTTGAAAAACATCCCCTGATAGAACAATACAAAACGGCCCTTTATACGGAAGGTGCCGTGTTTGCATCAATGACAGGGAGTGGTTCTGCCGTTTTCGGATTGTTCAGGATTTAATTTTTGTTGCTATATTTACCGCTCGTTTATGGGACTTTTTTTTAGGGAAAAATTTAAGAATGGAGCAGAAATCGCTGTTTGGGAGATTACTGAACCCGAAGAGCAATTAAAAACGCTATGTATTCTTCCGAATGATGAGCAAGAAGAACTTTCATACATAACAAGCCCACAACGCCGGCTGGAAAGGCTGGCCGTACGGGCAATCCTGGATACGATCTTCAAAGAAAAAGTCTACCTGGGATATCATGAAAACGGAAGGCCATTTTTGCAGAATTCCATTATAGAGATCAGTATTGCGCACACACGCCGTTTTGCTACGGTTCTGACACACCCGGAAAACAGCGTGGGAATAGATATTGAGTCTTTGAAAAGAAATTTTTCTGCGGTGGAAAAGAAGGCGGTGGGAGAAGAAGAAAAAGAATTTCTTTCAGAGAGGCAGGAAACCAGGGAATTGCAACTGGCGTTGATCTGGAGTGCCAAAGAAGCTTTGTATAAATACATGTCCCAGCCCGAGGTGGATTTCATTGAGCAAATGAAGATCAGCAAATTTTCACCCAAAGAAGAAGGCGAGTTGGAAGCCGTGTTCTATCACCGGGACGGAATTGAAGAATCCTTTACTCTTGAATACCTGATTTTGGAAGACCACGTTATGGTTTGGTTGGTGGGGTGATCTTTGTAACAAATTTTTCCAAAAGCATCACCGGCCTGTAACTCATTTTTGCATGACGTAGTCCTTTATCTCCGGCATCGTCTTCACGGTTAATGTACTTCACTCCGGGATAAGTTTCCATAACGTATTTGACCATTAACTGATTAATGACCTGGTAGGCTCCCCGGTATTGGGGAAATGCCTTTTCTACATGTACCAGGTATGTATCCGGTCTGAAAGGTTCTCCCAATGTATAGGCAATGATCTTTCCGTCTAATTTGATCATAAAACCTTCCAGTCCCAAAGATTTGTAAGCTCTGAAAGCCCTGTGTACGGCACAGATCTCTTCTTCCATTCCCAGATCGTAAATACAGCCCATAATACGACACCATTCATCGTTCATTATAAGACAATCGGCAATATCAACTTCTTTTATGGGGAGAAACTCAAAATGCGGGTAATTCTTCAGAAAAGCGTTTAAGTGGTTTCTTTTAGACTGTAATTTTTTACCTTTCAAATGAGCCAGGTCATCTATGTCGTAGATGTAATCAAAAGAATCTCTAACCGGTTCAAAAACAAGTTTTTCGGGAAATTCGAAGCTAAGCATTTCCGCTTCTCTTATTGAAAGTCCTCCCAGCAGGAAAGGCCGGTTTCCGGACACGCTTTCCAGTACGGTCAGCGCAGTAAAGGGTGGAACGGGTCCCTGTTTGCTTAACGGGTAAAGGTAATGATAGGGTGTGTTTTCATCTTTACGGCTGCGGATCACAAGCAGCGAATCATTACCGGTTTGTATTGTGTTGTGAAATATATGAAATATTCCCGACCACATATACAAAGTGGAAAAACTGTATTCAGAACCGGCTTTGCCGGAACTTTGAAGGTATGTGTCCAGAAGTTCTTTATCGCTTATGGTAAGAGGAATAAATGGATCCATACAGTCATTATTCGTTCAGCCATATTTGCAATTGTTGCAACAATTCGTTTCTCATTGATTCGGGAAGGGTTGCAATCCGGGTGCGGTGGCTTCCCCCGGGTTCTACATAGTATAAAATGTTGGGCTTGTTGGGATTGGGGACAGCGGCCGCTGTCCAGGGATCCCATTCTCCGTATATGAAAACCATTTTTGCATCCGTTTCTTTAATAAAATCACGTTGTGTCCGGTACAAAGCTTTTTTAAAACGGGGTTTGTACATTTCCGGCAAGAAAAGGTCTTTCAGATACCCCTTCGCATTTTTCAATTCCATGGCAGGGTATTTCCGGGTGACCCATTCTCCGGCAGGAGGCGTGTCAACAGAAGTGGAATCGGCTTTCCGGTCCTTTTGTTTTTCCGGGACAAATCGGGTACGTTCCACTTTAAAGCGAAACGGTTTGGTATCATATCCGTAATAACCGAGTTCTTTCGCGGCCTGTATAAAAAATGGCATAGTTGGCGTGTCCCTTACAAAATAATCGGGAGAAGCTACCTGCATTAAATGGGCAAAAAGTAGTTTATGGGGATCGTCCATAGCCGGAATTTTCGCCGGATCCGTACCCCATTGCCAAAAGGCGAAAGAATACTCAAGGACGCAGTAATCAAAGATTTCATTGACGGGCCTTGTGAAATTCAATCCGGCTGAATCACAATAGCTGATAAACAAGGGCATAAGGCTGTCCCTGCGTATCAGGACTTCTTTCTGAAAGTTCAGTATTTTTTCCCTGCTCTCAGCAGTTCCTGCTTTACGGGCAATGAAAGGTTCATGTCTGCCGTCTTCCACACCCTGGCAAAGCGGGGCTACATAGGATACAGTAATGTCCACATCTTGGGGATATAATGTTCTGTACATCAGCGCGGTTTGTCCGCCTTTGCTGATGCCGGTGGCGATCCATTTTCCGGGATATACCGTGGCAAACATTTCCCGGATCTTATGCAGATCGGTCATCGCCTGCCGGCCGTTTAGAAATTCCCAATACCGCGGAGAAGGAACAGATTCGGAAAAATAACGGTGTTCTACAACAATAAGATTGGCATCCAGTAAACGTGACAGTTCATCACGATAACGCGGATTAGCTGCATAATCGGCTCCATATCCCTCAGTAACAAGGACCGTTGGACGGTCCGTGCCAGCATGCATTACAAAAACGCGTTGCTCAAAAAAGCCATATACAATGTCGTCGTGATTGACCAGTTGCCTTACCCGGATTCTGTATTTTTGATCAAATGCAGAGCTTTCAAGCCTCAGAACTTCGGTAACTTGCGGGAGGGAAGCCAGCTGTGTTTCCAAAGAAGTGCGTGAAGGTTGCAATGTTTGAGAAACAGAGAGAAGGGGATATGCCGTAAATGCTAAAACGGCAGCCAGGAACAAGAAAGATTTGTAAGGTTTCATATATTGTTACGGTTTTTTTGTATCAATCAAATGGTCTGTCAGCCTTTGCTTTCCGGATGCAAATGTGTGATCGAAGATGATACCCGGGGTGTTCCGGGTTAAGGGCATTGAGAAAGCAGAGGGAGCTCCGGTTCCAATGAGTGAAAGTGTCGTTTTTAAAAGATTTTCCCGCGGATCTCCAAGTGGATATACCTCACCTATCAGAACATCTTCTACAGGGTAATCAGGGGTGAATCCTTCTTTGAAATCCGTTACACCTTGTGCATTGGCGTACTTGTATACTATAGCCTGGGTTCCCCAATTTTCAATTTCCGGATCATCTTCGGGATTAAAGATCATGGCTGCGGTATATTTTCCACGTGTCACATCGCCCACTTTAACAACTTCCATATAGGGTTCCAGCCCACAGATGGTTAATTCAGAGGCACTTGCCGTGTTGTGTCCGGTAAGAATATAAATACGTTGTAAATTCAAATTAACGGGAACATCGGAAAATTTAGGGAAGTATTCATACAACATATCGTCCCGGTTGTTGTCTGCCCAGTAATCCTGGTAGAGATCATTCCAGGTTTTGGAGATAAGTATCGTGTTACCGGTCAGGCATTCAGACGGACAAACAACTCCCACAAGAGCTGAGGCTACACTCAGGTACCCACCCAGGTTGTATCGCAGATCCAATACCAGGTCTGTAATGCCGGCAGATTTAAATTCCTGGAAAACGGGATAAAAAAGACCCTGGGAATTTCCGAAAAAATCGGTATAACATATGTAGCCCACTTTTTTGGAGCCTTCTTCTATGATTGTTGAAGCAATAACCGGATTCAGGTTTTGTTTCCGGGAGGTAAGAGTGATCGTTCCGGTGTCATATATCACCCCGTCATTTAGTTCTCCCAATGTGAGATTTAACGAGCTTGCGTAATATAGATCCGTATAATTGTCCTGGGTGATCGCATTCCCGTTCATCTCAATTATAATGGCCCCCCTTTGCAGATTTGCCTCGGAAGCCGGGGTCTGGGGGTAAACGTATTGTATTACGGCAAAATAATTACCGGTATTGGAAAACGTGCCGAACGCAAGGGAATACCCGAACGTAGTCTCTACACCTTCACCTCCTTCCAGAAGCGATTCAACGTCATCGGTTATAAACGACCAACGGTCTTCTGCACGGTAACACAACTTTTCATAAAATTCAAATTCATCAAATTCGTAACGGATGTCAAAGGTATCCTGGATATGATCTTCCCAGAGATAGACCTCTTTCATAAGATCCAGCATATAGGTGTTCACTTTTTGAGTGATCAGGGGCGCTTCCTCCGGATGCCTGAACCATTCGCAGGATGTGAAAAGTATTACAAGAGAAAACAGTATTAAAAATCGCTTCATTACAAAAATGGATTATCCCGCTAAAGTACAAATTTTTATTCTTTACCTTTGCACAAAACATACCAACACAAAGGATGAAGCAGAATAATTTTGTGGCAGAACTTGCATGGAGGGGCATGATCCACGATATAATGCCCGGTACAGAGGATTTATTGAACAAAGAAATGACGACCGCGTACGTGGGTATAGACCCCACGGCGGATTCCCTGCATATAGGGCACCTGGTAGGTGTTATGATGCTCAGGCATTTCCAGGAATGCGGACACAGGCCCATTGCCCTGATAGGCGGTGCTACGGGCATGATAGGGGACCCTTCGGGAAAGTCTTCTGAAAGAAACCTTTTAAACGAGGAAATCCTGAGGCACAACCAGGAATGCATCAAAAAACAGCTCATGCGTTTTCTTGATTTTGACCAAACCAGATCAAACGGGGCACTTTTATTAAACAATTACGATTGGACCAAAGATTATACGTTCCTCAATTTCGCACGTGATATTGGAAAGCACATTACTGTCAATTATATGATGAGTAAGGATTCTGTGCGTAAAAGACTTACAGGAGAAGAATCGGAAGGGATGTCTTTTACCGAATTCACTTACCAATTGCTGCAGGGATACGATTATTTGTATTTGTTCAAGCATTATGGTTGCAAATTGCAAATGGGCGGTTCTGATCAATGGGGCAACATAACTACCGGATCTGAACTGATCCGCAGAAAGGAAGGTGGTGAAAGTTACGCGCTCACCTGTCCGTTGATTACCAAATCCGATGGAGGAAAATTCGGGAAAACGGAATCGGGTAATGTCTGGCTGGACCCGGAGCGAACCACTCCGTATGCTTTTTACCAGTTTTGGATGAATGTCAGTGATCAGGATGCAGAGAAATACATCAGGATTTTTACCCTTTTACCCCGGGAAGAAATAGAAATGATCACTGAAAAGCACAGGAAAGAGCCCCATAAAAGACAGTTGCAAAACGTTATAGCGGAATGTGTAACAACAATGGTACACGGGGCGGCAGAATATAACAAAGCTGTTGCAGCATCCCAGGTTCTTTTTGGAAACGGCGTAAAAGAACAATTGATGGCCATGGAAGAAAATACTTTTTTGTCTGTATTTCAGGGCGTACCACAATTTGACCTTTCGTTTGATAAACTTCCTGCCGTGATCACAGACTTGTTGGCGGTGGAGACCTCTGTGCTGCCTTCAAAAGGGGAATGCCGAAAATTGATCCAGGGAGGCGGTTTAAGTCTGAATAAGGAAAAGATCGCTTCTTCCGAAATGATGATAGACGCAGGAATGCTTATACAGGGAAAATATCTTTTGGTACAGAAAGGAAAGAAAAATTATTTCATTATAAAGATTGTTTGATCATGAAAGTCCCCGAAGCAGAAACCAGTACAAGACAACTGAAAGTGGCACGTCAGATCCAAAAGGACCTGTCAGAAATTTTTCGGGAAAAAGGCATGGCTTCATACCAGGCAGCTATGATATCCGTAGTCCGGGTGCGAATTAGCTCTGATCTATCTATAGCTCATGCCTGGATCAGCGTTTTTCCTTCAGAAAAAGCACTGACGGTCCTGGAGCAGGTAAAAGAACAGAACAAGGCCATCCGCGGCGAGCTGGGGCGAAGGGTCGCCAGGCAATTACGCATTGTCCCGGAGCTGGTCTTTTTCCTGGACGACTCCCTGGATTATGTACAGCACATTGAAGAATTGTTAAAGTAACAAAACGAAAAAGCGTTGAAAACGGCTTTTTTCATAGCTCGGAGGTACCTGGTTGCAAAAAAATCCAGGCAGATCATCAATGTCATTTCAGCCATCAGTGCCATAGGGATAGCCTTGGGAACAATGGCGCTTGTAGTCGTTTTGTCTGTATATAACGGTTTTGACAACCTTGTTAAAAATATGTACAATGCTTTTGATCCGGATCTGATTGTCAAAAGTTCTGAAGGAAAAACCATGCCCGGAATACAGGATCTCGGGGATGTTTTTCAGGATCCGCGTATTGATGCATTGTGCCCGGTTATTGAAGAAACGGTATTTCTTCAGTACAGGAACCAACAGGCGGTGGCCCGGATGAAGGGGGTAGACAGTGTGTTTATGGAAGAATCACCCCTGCAGGATTACCTGACACACGGCAGGTTCAGTGTTCGTTACGGGGAGTTGGAAGAAGCCGTGGTAGGAAGGGGTCTGGCCCGGAACCTGGGGCTGAACGTCGCTTTTATTGACCCTTTATGGATGTATTATCCAAAAAGGGATGCTGTTTTTTCTCCGCTTAATCCGATGGCTTCCCTAAGCCAGGAAAAGTTATTCCCGTCCGGGATATTTTCTGTAGAACAACGTTACGACTCGGATCATTTGCTGGTCTCCCTGGAAACGGCCAGGAAACTCCTTGATTACGGGGACAGGTTATCCCACATTGAGATCCGGATAAACGAACAAAGAAGTGAAAAGTCCTTAAGCAGGGATCTGAAAGAAAAACTGGGTGACCGCTATACGGTACTTACCCGTTATCAGCAGAATGAAACCCTTTACAAAATGATGACAACGGAAAAGATCATCATTTTTGTGCTCCTGGGATTCATTTTGTTGATTATATCATGCAATGTACTCAGTTCCCTGAGCATGCTTATTTTGGAGAAAAAAGAAGACATTGCCGTTCTGGGCAGTATGGGGGCACGCCCCCGTTTGATCCGGCAGATCTTTATCACTGAAGGCTGGCTGATATCAATAATGGGATGGGCCGCTGGCATGATTGCAGGTTTACTCTTATGCTTTATACAATCACACTTTGGCCTGATAGCCCTGCCGGGAAGCTTTATGGTAACGGATTACCCGGTAGCTGTGCAATGGTCTGACATGGTCCTGGTTTCTGTAGTTGTGCTGGGGATAGGATTCCTGGCCGCTTATGCACCGGTGCGAGCAGTTTTCAGCAAAGCGATCTCTTTGGCATATCCGGGAAGTTCATTGGGTGTTTCCAGGTAAAACGGGAGGTGACGTAAGGCCGGATGGTTTATGACTTTCCGGAATGTGTCCAGACCCAGGTACCCATTCCCTATGGTTTCGTGCCTGTCTTTGTGGCTTTCAAAAGGATTCTTGGTATCGTTGATGTGAATGGCTTTAAGCCGGTCCAGGCCTATTATTTTATCAAATTTTTCCAGAACGTCCTCCAAATTGTTTTTGATATCGTATCCTGCATCAAAAATGTGGCAGGTGTCCAGGCATACCCCCAGGCGGTCCCGGATCTCAATGCGATCCATAATGTTACGGATCTCTTCAAAACTCCGGCCGATTTCCGTGCCTTTTCCGGCCATTGTTTCCAGAAGCACCCAGGTTGTCTGTTCTTTTGTAATTGCGGTATTAAGAGCCAGGGCGATCCATTCAATACCTTTTTCAACACCCTGTTGTACGTGACTTCCGGGATGAAGGTTATACAGGTTTCCAGGGGTATATTCCATTCTGAACAGATCGTCCATCATGGTGTTGAGCGCAAATTCACGGATCCGGCTGTCTGCTGCACTTAAGTTCATGGTATAGGAAGCGTGCGCCAGAATGGGGCCTATATCGTTTTTTTTGGAAAAATCCATGAAAGCCTCAATGTCTTTAGGGTCAATAGGTTTCGCACTCCCTCCGCGAGGATTGCGTGTAAAAAACTGGAACGTATTGGCTCCAATTTCAACAGCAGTTTTTGCCATGGCAAGGTATCCTGCTGAAGATGAAAGATGACATCCTATGCGGAAATCCTGTACTTGTTTTTCTGATCTCATAATACAAATTTACGGTTAATTTTTACTCTTCGTGTGATAAGTTACTTCTTCTCCCTTTTTCAACGGGATCTCAATGTATTCATTTTTGATCCGGTGAAAATTATCCGGTACTTTCAGTATAAACGTATTGTCTCTTTTTGCCCTTATCTGAACCTCAAGAATTTCACCGTTTTCCCACTTGCAGGAGACTTCAGCTCCTCCGCGGGCACAAAGACCACTGAAAGACCCTTTTTGTGCCCAGAGCCCCGGTAAAGCGGGCAACACGTGAATATATCCACGGTGACTTTGCAACAACATCTCGGCAATTCCGGCACACCCTCCCAAATTTCCGTCTATCTGGAAAGGAGGGTTGGACGAAAAGCCGTTCGGATAGATCCCCGAACCCAAAAGAGTAATGGCAGAAATATCCCCGGTCAGGTAGGGAGACACACTTTCTTCCAGCGCCGGAGACATCATCTCACCCAAAACTTTACGGGCGCCATCCCCGTCTTCCAGCCGTGCACGCAGGTTCAGATTCCAGGCCATTTGCCACCCCGAGCCCCCGTACCCCCTTCTATCCAGGGTGTTGGCACAGGCTTTCAGCAGGGTGGGATCTTTGTGGGTGATCTGGGACCCCGGGTACAAAGCATAAAGGTGTGTCACGTTTCGCATTCGAAGATCTTCCTCGGTATAATCGTATAACCAACGTTGCAGACAGCCTGTTTCACTAACCGTGTAGGGAGGAAGCCGGTCCAGAATTTCTTCCAGTTTGTAGATAAAGGGAAAATCTTCAGTATTCATTAAAATACGGTTGGCTGCAATAACATTGGAGAATAATTCCCTTATCATTTGTACGTCTGCAGTAGATCCCATACAAAGAAAAAGGGGAACGGATAATTGACCGGTGGTGTCATTTTCCCTGATATAATAAGTGTTCCCGTAGGACATTGAAGGAACGGGCACAATCCACCCGTATACGGGATCTTCCATTAGTGAGGTCAGGTAGAACCGGGCGGCTTCTTTCATCACGGGATACACCTTCTGCAGATAGTCCACGTCCAGGGTATAGAGGTAATAATCCCATAATGAGCCGCACAACCAGCCGCCTCCCGTATTGTAGGAACTCCAGGCGGTATTGTGCCCCGGCGCGGTATAACCCCAGGGATTGGTTCGGGCATGAACTGCCCATCCCGGTGCATTGTAATACTCTAATGCTGTTTGTTTTCCTTTTTCAGACAGCCATAGAGTAAAATCTGTAATCGGTTGGTGAAATTCAGCCAAATTGGCACTTAATGCCGGCCAGAAATTCATTTGCAAATGCATATTCAAATCGTAGGCCCCGTTCCAGGGCGTCTGGATGTCCTGAGTCCACAAACCCTGCAGATTCGGGGGCAGCGACCCGGGACGTGTGGAAGAAATAAGCAGATACCTTCCCAGCTGAAAATTCAGATCGGATGAATCCGGGAGTTGCAGGTTCACGCGGTGAAAGAAATGCTGGTAAGCATCAACGTGATCCTTCTTCAGAGCGGGATATTTTTTTAAAGCAGCCCGGTGTGCCAGAGAATCGGCCTGAAGAATATAAGATGAATCCGGACTAAGGCACATGGAATCCACACTGAAATTCGTTGCGGCGGAAATGATAATATTTGCCTGCGTGGCATTTTGCAGGATTATGGAATCTTTGGTGAAGCTCAAACGGCCGGGGCCTTCAGGGATAATGGCCATCCGGGTATAATACCTCATTCCCGGAACCGTATCCTGTCCGGATGCCAGCGATCCTTCCATGATCAGGCAATAGTCTTTCACCCGTAAAGTCGCTCGTTCCGGACGCTTCAGTGTCGCTTTAAAATGCAAAGCCCCGGGTTGAGAAGCTTCCAGATGCAAAATGATCACATCATCTGCCAGGGACGTGAAACATTCACGGGTATAGGTAATGCCTTCCAGGTTGAACGAGGTAAAAGAAGTGGCTGTGGAAATATCCAGCATCCTGGTATAATCGGAAACGGAAGACACCGGTGAGTTATAGGTAAAGTCCAGTGACAGGGAACCCAGAACCTGGTAACTTCCAAAAGTGTTACCGGACCCGTTACTTCCTTCAGAGCCCCTTGTCCTTGAAGTGAAAAAGCGGTACATGATCTCCTGGGCACGGGGGATTTGTTCTTTGTACAGCAATTCACGGATTACCGGCAGTACCCGGTGCGTACCCGGTCTGAGATCATTTGCCGGGGATCCCGACCACAAACTGATCTCATTGAGAATAATATGCTCTGCCGCTATACCCCCGTCCGGCATAGCTCCCAGTCTTCCGTTACCCAACGGAATGCGTTCTTCCCATAAACTTGCGGGCTTTTCAAAGACCAAAGCCATAACCCGGGGAGTTTCCGCGATTTGGGTTTGACAGCCCGCCAGAAGAAGAGTAAGCCAGGGCAGCAGGCGTATATTCTTCATAAAACGAAGATACAAAAAAAAAGAACACGGAAAGCAATACTCTCCGTGTTCTAAAAGATTGTAATATACTGAATATTACATCATTCCACCCATTCCGGGACTGGGTGCCGGCATAGGAGGATTCTCTTCTTTCTTTTCTGCCAGAACGCATTCGGTGGTCAGGAACATCCCTGCAACCGAACCTGCATTTTCCAGGGCCACGCGGGCTACTTTTGTAGGATCAATAACACCGGAAGCAAACAGGTTTTCATAGGTTCCTGTCCAGGCATTGTATCCGTAGTCATCTTTTCCTTCACGAACTTTTTGTACTACAATACTGCCTTCCTGTCCGGCATTCTCAACGATCATACGCAAGGGTTCTTCTATGGCACGCGCTACTATGGCTACACCTGTAGCTTCGTCTTCGTTTTTCGTTTTAAGCTTTTTCAGGTCTTCAATAGCACGGATATATGCTACACCACCACCGGGAACAAAACCTTCCTCAATTGCGGCACGGGTTGCATTCAGTGCGTCTTCCACCAGGTCCTTTTTGGATTTCATTTCCACTTCGGAAGCGGCTCCTACATAGAGTACGGCCACACCGCCGGAAAGCTTGGCAAGACGTTCCTGGAGTTTTTCCTTATCGTAATCGCTTGTGGTAATATCCATTTGTTTGCGGATCTGGGCCACGCGCTGGTCAATGGCTTTCTTTTCGCCGCCGCCGTTTACTATGGTCGTGTTTTCTTTGTCAATAACCACTTTTTCTGCGGATCCCAGCATATCCAGGGTCGCAGATTCAAGGCGGATGCCTTTATCTTCGGTGATCACGGTTCCACCGGTTAGAATGGCAATATCTTCCAACATTTCTTTTCTGCGATCTCCAAATCCGGGAGCTTTTACTGCAGCGATCTTCAGGGTGCCGCGCAAGCGGTTAACCACCAAGGTGGCCAAAGCTTCACCGTCCACATCCTCGGCAATGATCAGCAGGGAACGGCCGTTCTGTGCCACGGGTTCCAAAAGGGGCATCAGATCTTTCATGGTCGAGATCTTTTTGTCTGTGATCAGCACTTGGGGATTTTCCAGCACGGCTTCCATTTTCTCGGAATTGGTAATGAAATAAGCCGAGATGTATCCGCGATCAAACTGCATCCCTTCAACGACCTTCACTTCCGTTTCGGTGCCTTTGGCTTCTTCAACCGTTACCACGCCTTCTTTCTTGACTTTTCCCATGGCCTCGGCAATCAGTTTGCCGATGGTATGGTCGTTGTTTGCCGAGACGGAGGCAACCTGTTCGATCTTAGACAGGTCATCGCCTACCTGCTGGCTTTGTTTTTTAAGACTGGAAATAACGGCATTAACGGCTTTGTCTATACCGTGTTTCAGATTCATGGGATTGGCTCCGGCCGTAACGTTCTTCAGCCCGACGTTGATAATGGACTGTGCCAGAACAGTGGCGGTTGTTGTTCCGTCGCCTGCCTGGTCGTTGGTCTTGGAGGCCACTTCTTTGACTATCTGTGCGCCCATATTGGCAAACGGGTCTTCCAGTTCTATCTCTTTTGCTACGGTCACACCATCCTTGGTGATCTGGGGAGCTCCGTATTTTTTATCAATAACTACATTACGTCCTTTAGGACCTAAAGTAACTTTTACTGCATCGGCTAAAGCATCAACCCCTTCTTTCATGAGGGAGCGGGCTTCAATATTGTATTTGATTTCTTTTGCCATAATGATTTGTTTTTTTACAGGGTTAATTTTTAGATAATGGCTAAAACGTCCGATTGACGCATAATAAGGTATTCTTCGTTGTCAACATTGATCTCGGTACCGGCGTATTTGCCGTAGAGAACCATGTCACCTTCTTTCAATTCCATAGGCTCGTCTTTTTTTCCGCTGCCTACTGCTACGATTTTTCCACGTTGGGGTTTTTCTTTTGCGGTGTCGGGAATGTACAGGCCCGAAGCTGTCTTGGTTTCCGCCTCTTGCGGCTGAACGACTACTCGATCTGCTAAAGGTTTGATTTTCATCTTTGTTAAAGTTTAAAATGATTGTTATTATTGATTTTTAACGTTTTCACTCAACGACTGGTGTTAACGCAAAATCAATGCCACGGCGTATAGTCTGTCAATTTGTCAGCGAAGACGTTTTGGCAGCCTTTTTCCATACGATAAGGCCGTGAACGGAATTAAGCAGGTATACGCACCACATGGATGCAATAATCAAGTGACTGGCATCGCCTTCCTTAATGAAGGCCATTCCCCACATAATGATGGTAGAAACATTGACCGTGATCCATAAATACCATTGTTCGGAATACGTTTTAACCATAAGGTACATGGCAACGATTGACAAAAAAGTGGTGGTGGAATCCAAAATAGGAGCGGGATCATTGTAATATTTCAGCACCAGAGCGCCGCCCGCGATCAATACGGTACACATAACAAACAACAATATACGTTGCCTGCCGGTCAGGTTTTTGGCTTTTACACGGGTTTTGCTTCCTTCCCGGGTCCGTTTTCTCCACATAAAAAACCCGATGAATTGCATGGGTACGTAATAGAGGCCGTTGAGGGCTACTTCTCCCCAGTATCCCACTCCCCAGGAAAGGTATGTGTATAAACTTACCTGGATCAGTCCGAATAAGTAGTTGGAAATGTGTCCTTTAGCCACAAGCACTACACACAGAACGCCTGAAACGGTTGCAATGGCAGACAAAGCATCCCACTGGCCGGTTATAAAAAAGACAACAAAATTGAGGACTATGATGCTTGTCAGCAAGAACCATTCATAGGGAGAAAAAAAGCGCAGAAATTTCATATGAGATCAATAAAAGGCGGGAAATGAAAACAAAAATTCAAAACGGTGTTGCTGTTCACAAGTGTAAGCATAGCGAACCCCGGCAGAAAGCATGACCCCGATCCTGAACAAATGAAAATCCATAAGCAGATCAGTTCCTACGGACCAGTATACATTTTTGATCCCATCTATTTGGCGGGCTTGCATGTAGTCTGTAAAAGGAATGACCTGGAGCCGTTTGATGTATATGATATCCGGAATGGAAGGATCTCCGATCCACACGGGAATGGCATAATCCAAAGATGCGGTAAACGTTTTGGGAGCCAGAATGCGCTTGTCAAGACCTCGCGGGGCCGCCATAAACGTTCCCAGGTAGAAAAAGCGGTCTTTATCCTGTTGTTCCTGCCAGCCCAGGCTCCATTTGAGTGCCTGGTTCCTCAGGATGCCGGGAAGGTAACCGTAAGCCTGCATAAAAAGGATGTTAGTGAAGAGGCCGTCAGATGCCGGGGCAAATGAAGTCTGGACGTTCAATCCAAATCCCAGGCGGGGAAAAATGTCCCTGGGAGCACGGCTCCTCATTTGATAATACTGTATACCCGCCTGGAACATTTGGTTCACAATTGTTTTGTCTTCCCGGGGATGTTTGTATGTGTCGTTGGATATACTGTACCTGACCTGGGGCACAATTCCGCGCTGCCAGCCATGACTGTTGAAAGTAAATGGAATGTAAGAGCGCAGGGAAAACTCAAGACTGGGAGTAGACAGCGTGTCGCTTGTCCAGTTGTACTGTCCGTTGTCCGGAACGGTAAAGGTGTGTGTATGGAACCTGTCGTTTACATCTGCCCGGAATGTAAATACAGGAAGCAATCCGGAATAATTAACCCGAAGGTGTCCGGCATGAAACCCTTTATGATAAGAATATCCCAGGGTAGAGACAAGTGTTCCCAGGGTGTTCTGTGACATTACGGTAGCCCCCGGTGCCACGGAACGGTAGTATTCCCTGAAGGTAAAATTTTCCAGTTCGTCATAATTGAAATAAAAAGGCATCCAGGAGTGGATCCTGATGGCATTCAACACCTTACTGTATTTTTTAACGGGGTAAGAAATGTTATCCGGAACTTTAAGAGTATCTGCGTTAAAAGATGATTGTTCCGCTAAGATAAAAGGATCCGGCTGCTCCCGGGTAAAATTCACAGGATCATTAACAAGGCTGTCCGGATGCAAACGTGTCATTTGATATCCCCGGGACGAATAATTGGTATAATAGAGGAATGTTCCGGACGGTGAAGCGGCCGGCAGCGGATCAAAAGCGCCAAAACGGGCACGGGTTAACTGCAATATACCTGAACCGTCTTCATTCATGCTGTATATGTTGTCCGTGTTCTGGAACCGGTCGCTTTTAAAATATATTTTCCCGTCTGCGTATTGCAAACCTCCCAGTGAATGAAAGGCAGGAGGCAGGATCACTCTTTGACGGCCGGATGTCCGGTCCATTTTGTATATACCGGTACCGTTTTCTCCCGTTATCATCACAATAAAGGTGTTTTTGTTGTACCATGCGATTTCGGTAATTTGTTTACCATTTTGTATATCAATAACTTCCAATAATTCACCTGTCATGGCGTTCAACAGGTGCAATTGTGAACCTCCCTGCGGTTTATAAAAGGCAGCGGCCAGCAATTTGTTCTCCGGCCCCGGCACCGGATTGAAATAACGAGTCTTATATGTAAGCTGTTCTTTGCGTCCCGTAACCGCGTTGTATTTCATGATCACGGAATAATTTTCATGAGCCCAACGGTATCCGCTGACCGTTTCACTCCAATACAGGTAGGGACCGCAAGCATTCAGCGATCCACTGATATTTCCTGTAAGACATATGGTTTTTTCTATTTCCGGCTTATGCCTGTCAAAGCGAACAAGTCTTGTTGTTAATGCCAAAGAAGATTTCAGGGCATAAAGGTGTTCGCTTCCATCTTCATGAACTACCAGTGCGGGGGAACCGTAACGGACGTAATCCTTTACGCTGCGGTTCAGCTGTGTTCCGGGATCCCACTGATATTGCGTTCCGTCTTTCTGCTGCCAGATATTTCTGAAATGCGCTGCCGCAGGGTCCCATAATTTTACGGCATAAGCCCCGAAATTTTTTTTAAAAGTAGTTCCGTATATAAATGGCCAATAGGGATATTTTGTAATATCCGTATAGATGCGGCTGAGTGCTTCTTCTGCAGAGTTCAGCATGGCAACAGACAATTTCATGTAACCCAGGGCATAGTGATCCGGAATAAAATGACGGAAGGATCCGTACCGCCATTTGTCGTAAGAAAAAGTAGTATTCTCTGCAAAATACGCTTTGTAAGGCATCAGGAAAGCAGCTTCCCTGCCGCGTCCGGCTGAAGACAATAATGTTTCGGTTATCACAGCGTCTCCCTCCAGAAGCCATCTGGGAAAATACAATCCAACAGACACCCCTTCCGATTGCTGTCCGAACAACCAGCTGAATGCACGGAAAAAATGTTCCCCGGCCCGTTGCATTTGTGCAATATGCCTGGTTTCATGAACCACCAACTGTTTTTCCCAGTTGTGCATGGATCCTGACGGAGGAGGCGTTGTGATCAGCTCCATTCTTTTTGGCGTCCAGACAACCATACCGTTACTGTTGACGTTGTAGGGATGCATTACCACGGGTATGGAAGGAGTGGCAGCCTGCAGAGATTTCATTACATGGGGGGTAACCTGTTCCAACAACCAGGCGTAACGGAAAGCAAGAGAATCCGTACCACGGGGATAGATGATCTTATAAGGACCGGTTTGCAACTGATTCCATTTCAAACGGGCCGGATCTTCACCGGTTGTATAATACTGCCCGTTTACCGGAACATATGACCCCAGCAGAAGACAACCAAAAACAATACTTGCAACCAGTTTATTCATTCGGCAAAATTAACTGATTGTCTTTAATAGTTGGAATTTATGAGGAAAAAACAGGAGAAGTTGAGCTACCAGGACTCGAACCCGGACCGACAGAGCCAGAATCTGTAGTGCTACCATTACACCATAGCTCATCCTTTGTTGAGCTACCAGGATTCGAACCTGGACAGACAGAACCAAAATCTGTAGTGCTACCATTACACCATAGCTCAATCGGAGGGTGCAAAGATATAACATTAGCGTTTCCCCGCAAAAAAATCTTTCATTAACTGTCCGGCCAGGTCAGAGAGCAAACCCGCTGATACTTCTGTTTTTGGGTGAAGAATGCTTTTTGAAAAAAGCGTATATCCCTTTTTGGGATCGGTCGCGGCGTAAACCAAACGGCCTAATTGAGCCCATGCACAGGCACCCGCACACATCACACACGGTTCCAGTGTTACGTAGAGGGTGCATTCATCCAGGTATTTGCCACCCAGAAAACTGCATGCAGCTGTAATGGCTTGCATTTCGGCATGCGCCGTTGGGTCATTTAAAGTTTCGGTCAGATTGTGTGCCCTGGCAATGATCTTTCCCCGGCATACGACAACGGCTCCAACAGGGATCTCGTCCCTGGCAAAAGCCGTACGGGCCTCTTCCAGGGCCTTTTGCATAAAAATGCTATCTTGTGAGAGATCTTCCAAAGCGTTTTTCGATTACCGAAGGATCTGAAATGTCCTTGGTTACCATCAACAATTCCTCTTTGGAAACTACCTGCACATCACATACTATGAATCCGTCCAGAGAATCGTTGAATTCTTTGTCAATATTAAACACAACCACTTTGGCATTTAGTTTCAGGTAGCGTTTCACCAATGAAGGAAGACGGTATTGCCTGTTACTCATGCGCATCAGCAGACGATCCAATTGTTCGGGAGTCTGCACGTCACGTAGCAATACGTCCGGATTGACCAATCCGAATTCAGGGACAAAGGGACATCGTGGATGTACGCAGTCTTGGTAATCCGGCGTACTGTGATGTTCCATGATATATTTTTGTATCAGGGATTGATACAATTTGGGATACCAGGATGAAATGCTTACCGGTCCAATAAAGTAACGGTATTCCTCATTGCGCAGCATAATGTGGAAGAGTCCTTTGAAGAGTAACATCATGGGAATGGTCTCATACCGGTATTCATGACTGATGAAGGCCCTTCCCAGCTCAAGGCTCTGGCGGAGAACGGGCTCAAACTGTTCGTCAAACTGAAAGAGCGTATTGTTGTAAAAACCCGTAGGTCCGAATCGTTTCATTAATTCGGCCCCCATCCCAATACGGTAGGCTCCTACAATCGTTTTTTTCTCGATATCCCATAAGATCAAATGGTGGTAATTGCGGTCATAAGGGTCAAGATCCAGTGACTGATACGTTCCTTCTCCCACGGACCGGAATGCTTCTTCCCGTTTACGTCCGATTTCGTACATCAGGTTTGGAATGAAAGAATACGGGGCGAAATAAGCGGCAAAATTGTTGATCTTGAATAAACAATTGCGGGAAGGCAGTTGTTCGATCTCCCTTACAGCCAGGTCATTTTGTTTGGCAACTGCAATGGGAGCCGCCTGTTCCAGATCTTTGTACTTGTCTTCTTTTTCTATGTTTGCGTCCAGGGCATAAGTCCTTGCCCGCAGATAGTCTCCCAGTTCTTTGTAATCTTCATATCGTTGTTGTTCAGCCACGCTTACGGGAGCTCCAATGCGTATGGAAATCCGTTGTCCCTTTTTATTTAGTACTTCAGCCGGTAAACTGGCCGTTTGGAGCATAGGATGGATTTTTGCCCGGCGCATAAACCGGGCAGAGTTGTGGCCTTCAAAATAAATGGGAACAACAGGTACGCCGGCGTTTTGAATAAATTTTACTATGGGTGTGTGCCAGGGAAGGTCTTCCACCTGTCCGGAAGGTCCTACGTGAGAGACTTCTCCGGCAGGGAAAAGCCCTAAGGGACTTCCGTTTTGCAAACATTCTTTGGCAAGGCGTATTCCCTTTATACTTGAACGGGTTGAGACGTTTTTGTCAAAAGCGTTAACCGGTAAAAAGAAATTTTGCAACGGTTTTATACGGGACAAAAGAAAATTTACGATCACCTTCAAATCGGGCCTTTCTTCAGATACCAAATGCATCAGGATGATCCCGTCCAAGCCTCCGTATGCATGATTGGATACTGTTATGAAAGGACCTTCTTTAGGAAGATTGGCCAGATCTGTAGAGGGGATCTCATACGTTATACGCATTTCGGCCAAAAAAGCTTCCAGGCATTCACGTCCCTGAAAATCTGCAACCTTGTCATAAAGCTTGTTGATCTTATCAAGCTTCATCAATTTCATCAGGGCCGGTGCCAGAAACAATCCTATCACCGATTTTTCCCCGAAGACCTGTCGCAGATCTTTGGTTTCTATTAGTTTTTTCATAAATGGTTTGGCAAATATATGTATTTTTACAATGTTATGGCTCATATTGATGACCAATTGAATCTGTTGCCCCATCAAAGTGGAGTGTACCGTTTTTTGAACAAAGACGGAACGGTAATTTATGTAGGGAAAGCCAAAGACCTCAAAAAAAGAGTTTCACAGTATTTTTCACAAGGAAAAAAATTGTCCGTCAAGACCCAACGTATGGTAAGCCATGCATGTTCCCTGGAATATACTGTAGTAGAAACCGAAAGCGACGCCCTGTTACTGGAAAACAATTTAATCAAAACCCTGCAGCCCAGGTATAATATTCTGCTTAAGGACGATAAAACATTTCCCTGGATATGTGTGAAAAACGAACCTTTTCCACGAATCATGCAAACCCGGAAGGTGGTCAGGGACAAATCCCAGTATTTTGGGCCCTATACAAGCACTTATTATTGTAGGCAACTCCTGCAGCTTATCCACAATTTGTATCCTTTACGTACCTGTTCCCTGGTGTTGACTCCAAAGGCAATTGCTGCGGGACGCTATCGCAAGTGCCTGCAATTTCACATAGGCCGGTGTAAAGCTCCTTGTGTAAGAGGAGAAACAGAGGAGGTCTACGCACAATACATCCGTGATGCCCTAAAGATTTTGAAAGGAGACGTTACTTCCGTAAGGAATTTACTTGAAACACAAATGAAAGAGGCGGTAGCAATCCTGAATTTTGAACAGGCTCAAAAACACAAAGAGCAGTGGGAAGCACTGACTCGTTATCAGAACAAATCGGTCATTGTCAGCCCCCGCATTTCAAATGTGGATGTCTTCAGCCTGTTGGCAGATTATGAGTCTTCCATGGCTTTTGGCAATTTTATGCGTGTTTCCGAGGGGGCCGTGATTCAGTCCCGGAATGTAAAATACAAGTTGCAAATAGAAGAAACGCGGGAAACACTCCTGAGCCTTTTTCTTGCCGATATGAAAGAACAAACCGGGATGCTTTCCCGGGAAATCCTGGTCCCTTTCCTTCCCGAGGCTGTCCCCGGTGACAACCGTGTACACGTTCCCCTGAAAGGGGATAAAAAAAAGCTTGTTACTTTAAGTCTTCGCAATGCCGGGAATTATAAAACCGAGCAGGTACATCTCCTGGAAGCCCGGGAAAAAGGAAGGAACCGCGATATAAAATCACGGAAAGTGCTGGAAAAACTGCAAAAGGATCTGAATATGCCGGTTTTGCCTCTTCACATAGAGTGTTTTGACAATTCCAACTTGCAGGGAACCCACCCTGTTGCAGCGTGTGTCGTTTTTAAGAACGGTCTTCCCAGCAAAAAAGATTACCGTCATTTTTCCATAAAAACCGTTGAAGGTCCGGATGATTTTGCCTCAATGACAGAAGTCATAACCCGGCGCTATGGGCGTTTGTTGAGTGAAAACGGGCCATTGCCCCAGTTGGTGGTTATTGACGGAGGAAAAGGACAATTGTCAGCAGCCTTTGCAGCCCTCGAGGCGCTTCATTTGACACCTTCTGTTACCGTCGTAGGTCTGGCCAAAAGACTGGAAGAAATATACCTGCCTACAGACAAAACCCCGTTGTTTTTGGATAAAAACTCATCCTCCCTCAGACTCATTATGCAATTGCGTAATGAAGCCCATCGTTTTGGAATAACGTTTCACAGGAAAAAACGAAGCGCGGGATTTGCCCGTTCAGTCCTGTTGGATGTTCCCGGGATCGGACCCCGTACAATGGAAAGACTATTAAACCGGTTTGGAAGCCTGAAACGCATAGCTGAAGCATCACAACAGGAACTTGCCGGGGTGATCGCGGTAAAAACGGCTGAAAAGCTGAGAGAATACCTGGATGCTCAGGGAACCGGATCGTAGCCGCTGCCTCCCCAGGGATTACAACGCAGAAAACGCCAGATGGCCAGATACAATCCTTTCAGGGGACCGTGCTTGCGCAAAGCCTCAAGAGCATATTGGGAGCAGGTGGGAGTAAAACGGCAGGAAGGAGGGGTAAAAGGGGATATACAGATCTGGTAACATTTAACCAACAGGACCAGGGGAAAGATCAATACTTTTTTCAGGTATTTGAGCGAAACGTTCCAGAAGTGTCTGCATTTTTGCTTCCAGTTTGCTGTAGGGGTAGACTTCATAAGGCAAATATAAACATAAAAAGAGGAGCCTTATTCCTTTGTTTTCCAGTTCAGGACCAAGTGCTTTCGGGTAATTGAGCCGAAAAGCTTCCCGGATACGTCGTTTAACCAGGTTTCTTTTAACAGCCGATCTTAGATGTTTCTTGGGAACACTAATTACCAGGCTGCAGGGAGACGCTCCATTCCTTTCCCGCTTAACAACACGATAAAACACACGGAACGGACCATTTGTAAAAGAACTTGCCCCGGCAAACAGGGAATCAATTTCTTTTTTAGAAGAAAGACGCATTTTTTTGGCAAATGCATAAGAAATGCCGTTGTTCATCACGGAAGTTTTTTGTATTCCAGAAGTGTTCCCGTCACATCAAGGGTGTCTCCGTTCACTTCACGGAGTTGAATGACGGCATGCATCAGGGAATCTTTCATAGTTTCAACGCGCCATTCCTGAAACAGACCCTGATTGTTTTCAAAATAAGTAGTCAGGATGTTGCAGTAAAACTGATACTCCCCGTCATAAGTTTGTCCGTCAACAGTCAGGGTTACCGTTGTGCTGGTTTTGAAATACAGTTCTTCGCTCTGGGCAGGTGTTTCACCGTCAACAGAAACAAGATCCCATTTTCCGTAAACCAGTTCCCGGTAGTGGTTGTAATTTTTTTGGCAGGAGAATGTTAACAATGCCAAAAGAATACCTGTAAACAGACAAAAAGTCCGCTTCATGATCATTTGTTCTTATCCAGATAGAGCATTAATGCCTGGGCAATGGAAGGCGCTTCCTTTGTGGGAGCTTCAAAGCAGGATTGCAGGCTGGCTTCTTTAAGTGCCAATGCCGTTGCATTGCCGAATGTTCCGAACAAAATACTGTTTTGTTTGAAATCCGGAAAATTTTCCATCAGGGAACGTACATCGGCCGGCGAATAAAATACCAGCATCTGGTACTTTTTCAGATCCAGGCCGGACAAGTCTTCCATTATGGTCCGGGTTAGTACTGCTTTGGTAAATTTAAGACCGGCTTTTTCAAAAGCCTGAGGCAGTTCGGGTTTATAACAGTCTGCCAAAGTCAATAGAAATTTTTCATTTTTATGTTTTGGACCTATGGATTCCATCAGTGAAGGAATGTTTCCCTTTCCAAAGAAAATTTTCCTTTTTCGGTAAACGATATATTTCTGAAGGTAAAACGCTACGGCTTCCGTCATACAGAAATATTTCATAGTTTCCGGAATGGTTATGCGTAATTCTTCACATAAATGAAAGAAAGAATCGATAGCAGAACGGGATGTAAAAACTACGGCAGTATGGTCCGGAATAGAAACCTTTTGTGTCCGGAAATCTTTTGCAGACAAACCTTCAACATGAATAAAAGGAATAAAATCTATGGACAGACCAAATTTGTCGATAACTTCTACATAGGGGGAACAGCCGTTTGGCGTTGGTTGTGAAATTAGTATGTTCTTGATTTTCATTGTCATATCCCCGCAACATAATGAATTAATACTCCGAAGGGTACCAGTTCAAGGGTGCAAAGATACAAAATCCAGAAAAAAAGCGAATAGCCGGCTGCAAGAAAAATCCTTATACAGCGTAAGGCATAGATAATAGAACCGACAGAGATGATCACGGCCGCGGTAATTATTACCGCCTTGCCCGTCAGGCCGTTAAAAGAACCAAAAAGAACCAGGAAGGGAATAAAGACAAAACCTGTAAGAATACAAAAATCCTGTCCGGTACGACCTAAAAAATTCATAAAAGCCGGCGCATCTATAGTCCATCCTATAGTTCTTATAATGAGAACTTTAAATAAAAACCAAATGCAAAAAATGCCCATAATTGTAACAAAAACAAGGGGTCCTGAAAGGCCTTTTAAAGGAAGGGGCAGCGGTAAGAGCAATTGGTTGTGGAAAGAAATGAAAAATGAGATAACGGCCATAACGAAAAAACAAAGAATGTTACGGGAAAAACGGATGTTTCCCTGTTCTTCGTTTTCTGTGGAAATATTGTATCGAAAACACCCCGTCAGCAACAAGGCAAGAGGAGCCCGTGTATATATGAGGATAAAACAAAAACAAACAACGAGTCCCAATACAATGTAATCCATAATTTTCAAGCAAAATCAACGGTAAAGGTAAAAAAAATAGCCTACATTTGTGGTATGGAAACAAGGACATTCAAAAGAACGGACCTCCTGATTGGATGGGTGGTCTTTGCCATATCGGCCGCCGTGTACCTGGCGACAATAGAACCGACAGCCAGTTTCTGGGATTGCGGTGAATTTATAGCTTCTTCCTATAAACTGGAAGTAGGTCACCCGCCGGGGAACCCTACTTACCAGTTGTTTGGCCGGTTGTTTTCCATGTTCGGGAACGACCAGCAAGCTGCCATGCTCATAAACGCCATGAGTGCTTTGGCCTCTGCTTTTTGCGTTCTGTTCCTGTTCTGGACCATTTCTCATCTTGGAAGGAGGTTGCTGGATGTACAAAATATCCCATTGAAAACAGGGAGCGCCATTGCCATATGGGGGGCTGCCGCCGCAGGATCACTGGTCTATTCTTTTTCGGATACAGCCTGGTTTTCTGCCGTTGAAGCTGAGGTGTACGGCATGTCTTCCCTTTTTACGGCTGCCGTTTTCTGGGCAATGCTTAAATGGGAAGAAAACGCCGACCGGCCCCATGCAAACCGGTGGATTGTACTGATTGCTTACCTGATGGGACTTTCCATAGGGGTTCATCTGCTGAACCTGCTAACCATCCCGGCATTGGTCTTTATTTATTTTTACAAAAAATACCCCTTTACATGGAAAGGAGCAATAAAAACACTCCTTGTTTCCGTTGTGATCATTGTGCTTGTACTTTACGGGGTCATCCCCTGGCTTCCCAAAATATCGGGATGGTTTGACCTGTTGTTTGTCAATGTCTTCGGATTGCCTTTCAATACAGGGATGTTATTTTTTGTGTTGCTGCTGACAGGTGCTTTATTCTGGGGTGTACTGGTTACGCACAAAAAAGGCAAAGTGCTGTGGAACACTATCCTGCTTTGTCTGACTGTGATCGTCATAGGGTATTCGTCTTTTGCCATGGTGGTGATCCGCTCCAGCGCCAATACGCCTACCAATGAAAACCAGCCCGACAATCCTTTTGCCCTGAGCCGTTATCTGGCACGAGAACAGTACGGATCTTCTCCGCTGGTCTATGACGGGATATACAATTCTCCTTATGACACCTGGAAAGCGACCAAACAAACCGTAAAACTGGATGACCGTTATGCGAGGGTTAAAGGTCCGGAAGTTCCGGTATACAAAGACTCGGATAAAATGTTCTTTCCACGTATGTGGAGCAAGCGGGAAACCCATGCTTCGTTTTATGATTCATACAACTCGGGAAAAGGGAAGCTCAACTCGGACGGAAAAAACATGCCTTCTTTCGGGGATAATCTGCTCTTTTTCTTTGATTACCAAGTGAATTACATGTATTGGCGGTATTTCATGTGGAATTTTGCCGGTCGACAGAACGATATACAGGGGACCATCCCCGGAGATCCAATCCGCGGTAATTGGGAAAGCGGCATCGGGTTCCTGGACAGGGCGCGTCTGGGAGACCAGGATATTGCTCCGGAAATGCTTAAAAACAATAAAGGCAAAAACCACTATTATTTATTGCCGCTGTTGCTTGGGATCATGGGGTTGGTATACCAGGTGTCCAAAGACAAACGCAATGCATGGATAACATTTTTATTGTTTTTTCTGACTGGACTTGCTGTTGTAGTTTATCTGAACCAGCCGCCGTACCAGCCACGTGAAAGGGATTATGCGTACGCAGGTTCTTTTTACGCTTTTTCAATATGGGTTGGTCTGGGTGTGATGGCGTTGTTTCACCTGTTGCGTAAAAAAATACCTGAAACCATTGCAGGATCGCTTGCGGCTGCCGTTTGTCTGTTCGTTCCTTTCCAGATGTTGGCTCAAAACTGGGACGATCACGACCGAAGCGACCGTTACACGGCGCGTGATTTTGCCTACAATTTTTTGAATACTTGTGATGAAGATCAGAATGCCATTATTGTGACGCACGGGGATAACGATACTTTTCCGTTGTGGTATGCACAGGAGGTAGAGGGTATACGCACCGATGTAAGGGTGCTGAACACCTCTTTGCTTGGCACAGACTGGTATATAGATCAGATGCAATGGAGAACCTACGAATCGGCCCCGTTGGTGTTTTCCATACCTCGTGAATCGTATCTGTACGGGACCAACGAGATCTTGCCGGTATATGAACGCGTAACGGACAGGGTTTCTGCCATACAGGCAGTAAATGTTATGGGTAATCCCAAAGCCAAAATACAGTTGGCAGACGGAACAATGATCAATTATTTGCCGGCGCGTAAATTGCGTATCCCGGTCAACAAAGAAAATGTCCTGGCAAGCGGTATCGTAGCACCTAAGGATGAACATCTGATCCCCGATTATATGGATCTGGACATTCCGGAAAACAAACATACACTTATGAAAGTGGAAATGATGTTCCTGGACCTGTTGGCCAATTATCAATGGGACAGGCCTATATATATGGTTTCCAAAGGAGGTGATTTGAATATTGGGATCCGGGATTATTTACGTTTTGACGGGATGGCCTATAAACTCATGCCCTTTAAAGTGGATTCGTTGAGCGGGGATGTGCCTTATATGGATACGGACAAACTTTACACGTTGCTTATGGATGTGTACAAGTGGGGAAGAATGGATCAACCGGACGTATTGCTGGATTACCACGTTACCTACCTTTACCTGGTTCAGCAGGCCATCAGGCAAATGTATACACAAGTGGCCAAGGCTTTGATCCTGGAAGGGAAACCGGAAAAGGCGGAAACTCTTCTTGATAAAGGTCTTGACGTTATGAAACAATATCCGTTGAATTATTTTGTACAGCCATCCCTGAACGAAGTCGGGGTAATGGAAGCCATAGAGTTGTATTATTACCTGGAAAAACCTGATAAAGCAAGGGCTTTGGCGATCCCGTTCCTGGATGAAACTTTTTTGGCCATAGAGTACTTCCTGAGTCCTTTCAAAGGCGGATTTCTTTCTTCAACCGATGCCGAATCCGCCATCAGCACGTTTGTGCATGTGAACGATATCCTGAAAGCAAACAAGGAACAGGAACTGGCAGACAAGTATACTGCCATGATTGAAGAATTATTCAGCAAGTATCAATAAGCATATTGCATCCCCGGCGTTCGGCGTCGGGGATCCTTCCCAGGACCTGGAAGCGTCCGTCGGAAAGACGGAATCCCAGGTCTTCTGTTTCTATGAAAGAGCAGGAATGGCGGTTTGCCAGGTCAATAATGTTGATGCCTCCGCGGCGCCCGTCTGGTTCTTCCATGAAAGGATCCTGGAGATTGCGGACCTTTACCTGCATGCCCGGGGGACAGCGAAAAAAATGATCTTCACCGCAGGAATACGCCTGGGAAAACAACTCGGCCATCCCGTATTCACTGTGGACAGGACTCTGGGGAAAGCCTTCCTTTATGTACCGGTGCAGGGTTTGGCGGGTTAACTCGGTTCCCCTTCCTTTCATGCCTCCAGTTTCCACGACTATCAGGCCGGGGTGGTTCACTGTAAATTCTTTGGCAAAATCCAGCAAGGCAAAACTGACCCCCAGAAGCCAGACGGGTTTATTATCAGCGGCCAGTAAAAGAAGACGTTCGTAGAGGGCCTGCCTGTTGTAGAGATAAAAACCGTCTTTTGATGTGTCGCTTTGTTCCATCAGGACCTGCATCATATATACCAGGGAAGATCCTTGTCTTTCCAGGTATGAAGGGAGCAGTGCCAGGATGGTAAATTGTGAAGGGTCCCCGTAAAAGTAACGGAAGATCTCCAGGACATTTTTTGCATAACGTTCCAGGCTGTCAACAGGATGGCGGGAAGAGACCATTCCGGTAGTGGCAGAGCTGGTGAAAATTTCCCGGGCAGGTTGAGGGCTGTTGTATATGTGATGGGTTTTAAAAAACCGGATGGGAAGAAAAGGAATGGCAAAGGGTGAATGTACCTGACCGGGATCTATTCCAAGCAGGTCCAGGTAACGGGCATACACAGCGGTGTGCTTTGCCTGGTAACGAAACATTTCAATGATGTCACAATCCTTCATTGATCTTCAATAGATCTTCCGCGTATCGGCGGGTATTCCAAAGCCGGGGTACTTTATTTTGTCCTCCCAGCTTGTTGTTAAGTGCCATCCACCTGTAAAAACATCCTGTTTTCATACTATTTACCTGAGGTATGTCCATGGTTCCGGTATGTAAACGTTTGGCTTCATAATCGGAATTCTGATCCATCAGAGACCTGTCCAGGATCCTTATGAAATTTTCCATATCCGCCGGCTTTGATTCAAATTCGATCAGCCACTGGTGTGCGCCTTTCTTTTGGGTATCCATAAAGACAGGAGCTACCGTATATTCGTGAACGCTGGCTCCAGTGACGTCACAAGTATGTGCGAGTGCCCGCTCCGCGTTTTCTATCATTAATTCTTCGCCGAATGTATTTATAAACAGCTTTGTGCGGCCGGTAATCCGGATTTTGTGCGGATATAAACCGGTAAAACGGATGGTGTCACCTATCAAATAGCGCCACAAACCGGAATTGGTGGAAATGACCATGGCGTAAGGTTTGTCCTTTTCCACATTGTCCAGTGTAAGGAACCGGGTGTATGACCCATTTTGTGCGGCCTCCAGTTTGTCCAGGGGAATGAATTCGTAATACACACTCACATTGGGAAGCAATTGCAGTCCCGGATCGTTCAAATCGGTCTGGAAGGCAAAAAAGCCTTCGGAAGCGTTGTACGTTTCCAGGTAATGCATATTCGGGGAAGGAAACAGCGCTTTGTAATGGACCCGGTACGGCTCAAAACTCACCCCGCCATGCATGAAAAGTTCCATATTGGGCCAGAGTTCACTCAGGTTGTTTTTTCCCGTGATCTCCAGCACTTTGCGCATTAGAATGAGATTCCAGGAAGGTACTCCGGAAAAACTTACCAAATTTTGACGGGCAATGAGCTTGCTTACCTGTTCAATTTTGTATTCAAAGTCCGGGATAAGTCCGATCTTCTTGGTAGGAGTAGTAAACATGCGTGCCAGAAGCGGCGTGTTTATAAGCAAAAAAGCCGAGAGGTCTCCGTAACAACAGGAGGTGTCTATGCTCTTGTCAATATGGCGGTTTCCTCCCAGGGTGAGCGTTCTGCCAAGGAAAAGACGAGATTTGGGAAACGTCCTGACATAAGAAGAGAGAATGGTTAACATACCTTTGTAATGGCAAAACTGCAGGTTTTCCATGTTCATTGGAATAAACTTGGATTTTGCGGAAGATGTTCCGCTGGACAAAGCAAACCATTGTACAGGTTTGTCCCACAGGACATTTTCCTCTCCCTTAAGGCTGCGCTGAATATACGGTTCAATCCGGTTGTACGAATACAAAGGGATTCTCTGCTGAAATTCATCTATATTTTTGATCTCAGCCATTTTATGCTCTTTCCCGAAAACAGTATTCGCTGCGTGTGCCATCAGGTAACGAAACGTAGCTTCCTGGAATGGAAAAGGATCCCGGGAAGAATAGTCCAGTTCTGTCAGGAGTCTTTTGTTATAGAGCTTATAAGCGGTGTTGATCAGTGACATGCGCAGACAAAGATACTAAAGAAAAACCTGATGCAATACTTCCAGGGATTTAATCTCCGGGCTTTTCCCCATGTGGTAGCCGTAATAGGCAATAAGACTGTTCAGGAAATGATTCCGGCGTGAACCGGAGCACAATAGAGGACCTTTTTCCAGGGACATGTGCGATAAAATTTTTTGCATTAAAGCGGAATCTTCCCTGTCAAAAGCTGCAAACGAAGTGTCAGGCGATTCCCGGAAACAGGCATCCTTCATATGAAAAAAGGGCTTTTCCGGGGAATAGGTTTCCAAGGCGGGCTCGTAGCCCAGGTACCTGCCTAAAAGTGTGGCAAAATAAAGGTGTATATCCGCCAAATTTTCACCGGCACTGTCCAGATTCAGAACGGTATCTTCCATAAATTGGAACAAATCCGGATTCTTCTCCGATTCCCTGACGGTTTTGTACAGGAATTCTCCAATAAAAAGACCGATGCTGCTTTTTCGTACATCACTGCAGAGTCTTTCCAGAAGGTATTTTTTCTGAAATTCTTTCAGTTGATGCAAATCCCTACCTGACCTGTAATACGTTTGTGCTTCCAGTATGCTCAGGGGATGAAAAAGAGAAGCAGCCGCCCTGTGACGAGGTGTTCTTATGCCCCTGACCACGAAATCGGCCCGCCCCCAGGTATCTGTATAGGCATTTACAAGCAGGCTGGTTTCCCTGTACGGTCTTGTGTTTAGTACAATAAGTGTCAGTGGTGTGATCATCTGAATAACAGGGCCATTTTTTCAAGTGCGCGTTTTCTGTGCGAAATAAAATTTTTTTCCGTTGCCGTTAATTGGGCAAACGTTTTGTTATACCCTTCGGGAATAAATACGGGATCGTATCCGAATCCGCCCGTCCCTTTTGGCTCCCGGATGATTTTTCCTTCTACCACCCCTTCAAAAAAAAGCGGCCGTCCATCGTTTATGAGGGCAATCACACAACGGAAACGCGCAGTCATATTGGTTTCATTTTGCAACAGGTGCAACAGCTTTTTAACGTTCTCCGTCGGGGAACAGGCTTCTCCGGCATACCGAGCCGAGTATACCCCCGGAGCGCCGTTGAGCGAGTCCACTTCCAGCCCGGTATCATCGGCAAAGCAAGGTTTACCGAATTTTTCCCATATAAATTCGGCTTTTTGGAGGGCATTTTCTTTTAACGTCGCACCCGTTTCCGGGATCTCTCCGGAAAATCCAAGTGTTGACGGCATAATTATTGAAACCAAAGGGCCGAGTATGGTGCGGGCTTCTTCACATTTATGTACATTGCCTGTGGCGAAAATCAATTCCATACCCAAAGATAGAAGAATTGTAGTAATTTTGTCAAATTAAGAATTAATAAGAATGAAGCTCAAAGCGATACTTCTTGCACTCCTCTTGCCTCTTATGGCCAATGCTCAGAGTGCCGATTTCAACACTTCCAAAAGCCTGGACATTTTTCATTCCCTGTTGCGGGAAATATCGCTCTATTACGTTGACTCCGTGGCTTTGGATGACTTGGTGTACACAGGTATACAGGCCATGCTTTCCACCATGGATCCTTATACGGAATTTATTCCCGAAGAGGAAAATGAGTCCATAGAAATTATGACAACGGGCAGTTACGGGGGTGTGGGAGCGTTGATCAAAAAACGACCCGGTGAAGGCGTGCTGGTATCCGAGCCGTATGCCGGATCCCCGGCGGTAAAAGCCGGCCTGATTGCCGGAGACATCATTCTTGCCATTGACGGCCAACCGGTAGCAGACCTGAGTGCAGATACGTGTAGTGCACTTATGAAAGGGACGCCCGGAACGGAAGTTGAATTTTTAGTGAAAAAGCTCTTAGGCGGAGATACTTTAGCGGTAAAGGTAATGCGCGATAAAGTACATATTTCGGATGTGGGACTGGCTTGTATGCTGCAGGACAGTCTAGCCTATATACGAATGACCGGATTTACACAGGGTGGTGCTGCAGACGTGAGAAAAGCCCTCGGGGAAATGAAGAAGGTTCACCCCGTTAAGGGCATTGTGCTGGATCTTAGAGGAAACGGTGGTGGTTTGATGGATGAAGCCGTAAAATTGCTGTCCGTTTTTTTGCCCAGGAACACCATGGTCGTCTCTGCCAAGGGACGGATAGAACGGTTTGATGTGGAACATTATACGAAAGAAGAACCGTTAGATACAGAAACACCTTTAGCGATTCTGGTAAACAATCATTCGGCTTCCTCTTCCGAAATTGTGGCGGGAGCCGTCCAGGACCTGAAAAGGGGGATTATTGTGGGAGAAAAAACTTTCGGGAAAGGACTTGTACAGACTATCAGACCCCTGAGTTACAATGCAAACTTGAAAATAACCACCGCAAAATATTACATACCCAGCGGCCGGTGCGTACAGGCCCTGGATTACGAACACAGGAACGGAGACGGAACGCCCGGGCTGAATAAAGAAGGAGGTATTGTTCCCGATTATGAGGTGTCTTTGCCAATGTATAGCCGGATAGCAATGGAGCTGGTGGCCAGGGACTACCTGCATGAATATTCCTTGCGTTATTTTACAAAAAACGATACCATTCCGCCGGCAGAAACTTTTTATTTGTCCGGGCAGGATTACAATGATTTTGTGGAAGTAACAGCAGGTAAGGAGTTTGACGACCGCAGTGCCACGGAGATCCTGCTGGAGACATTTACAAAAACAGCAGAGGCCGAAGGTTATGACCAATTGATTGAAAAGGAAATAGCTGCCTTAAAAAAAGCGCTTACCGCAGAAAAATCCCGTGACTTGCACCATTACCGGGAGGAGATCCAACCTTTACTTGAAGAGGAAATAGCCTGTCGTTATTACCTTCAGGAAGGACGGCTCAGAAGCATGATCCGGGATGATCTTCAATTGCAAAAAGCATTGTCTGTATTGACAATGAATCAATAATATGTTATATTTGTTTTCAAATAAAAAAACGATCATGGCACTAGACAAAGAAAACGGTTCAGCTCAACTGAACAACGTTACCCGCATTTGCGGCAACACCAAAATTGTAGGCAATATAGTCACCCAGCACGATATTCGGATAGACGGGTTTCTGGATGGGAAGATAAAAACGGAAGGCAAACTGGTTATTGGTGAAACCGGCAAATGTACAGGGGAAGCCGAATGTAAATGCGTAGATATCAGTGGTAGTTTTGACGGCGTGTTAAAAG
>Ga0334901_1000211_pt1 | contig 92612 bp, 81 predicted proteins | sample GraSluR3_MG_3_FD_207216 | JGI IMG/M metagenome (GOLD analysis project Ga0334901, IMG submission 207216) | Sludge microbial communities from methane-producing bioreactor in Wageningen University, Netherlands - Granular Sludge_15_08-R3 | ecosystem: Engineered > Bioreactor > Anaerobic >... | reverse complement strand
CATGGGTTAACTGGAAAATTTACAGAAGATGAAAAACAAGATATGTGCGAATATCTTGGTCAATGGTGGTCTTTGATGGTTATGTTTTCAAGACTATTAGCTGCGGTCGCTTTGACATATGGCATCAAGCTGATGGATATACAAGAAGAATGTGGAATATTCCTGAATTGGCATTTTTACATTACTGATTATGAGGATGGAAAATACGTGATTTCAATAGATCATGCGCAGAAACTGTTGGCCGAAATTGAATCTAAAGACAAAAGCACGAATTTAAATTCCCATGAAGAAATAATTATGAATGATACGCCAATACCTGTATATATTTCATATAACTGGAAAAGTAAACCTATCGTAGACACTATTTGTACAGACTTGTCTAAGGCAGGAATTGAATTTAGACGTGATGAAAAGGATTGTCCTTACCGGGAAAATATTCGTGAATTTGAAAATCAATTAGGTAGTGCAGACAAGATAATCGCCATAGTTACCGATAAGTATATGAAATCTATACATTGCATGAGAGAGCTCGCATTGATTTCTTGTTATGGGTCTATGGGAAAACGTGTGTTTCCAATTGTTGATCTAGCTGGAAGAGATCCTACACTATTCATTGAATATAGAGACTACTGGAAAAGGATGCATAGTGAGCTTCAGAGTCATCATTCAATTCCTGGAGTACATGGTCCTGTTTTGGATGAACTGAAGGACGTTGACCTTATAATTAATGAACTACCTAAGATTTGGGAATACATCAGAAATGTTAATTCTCCATCATGGGAAGAATTGAGTAAAGATAACTGCAAAAAGATAATAGATGATATTCAAAGCCAATATATTTAACTTAACCATTGGTGAATTCTGGAATGAGTATGATCTTAAAAAATGAATCAATTAAAATGTAGCTTAACTTTTTGTCTCAATTAAGTTTGCAATACTATTGCCTACAAGCTGAGATTAATTAGTATGGGATATATTTTATATCTTTGATGCTATCAAATGATATTATCGAATGAAGCCTCCCTATTAAATAACGCCTTTGATATTGGCAAAGGTTGCTTCCATTTCCGAAAAAATTGGAGAAGTAAAGACTGCATATCTGTTTCATCCACCTGCCGAACTCAGGAGAAGCAACCGGATTAAAACAATTCAATTTTCATTGGAAATTGAAGGTAACACCATGACAGTGGAGCAGGTAACAGCCTTGATAAACAATAAACGAGTGTTGGCTCCCGAAAAAGATATTCTTGAAGTAAAGAATGCCATTGCAACCTATGAGCAAATAGACTCTTTCATTTCAAAAAGATATTTCATCTGCAACGGCAAGCAGAGATTTGCGGGAGGCAACTGATAACCGGACCTTAACAAGAATTGGGGATGGAAGAACGACAGTGTATAGGTATTTATAATGCTTTCTGGAAAATTGAAAACGGCGCAAATAGTTGTTTATTAACTAAATGCGCCGTTTCAATGGTTGTCCCACAAGGATTCGAACCTTAACTGGCTGAACCAAAATCAGATGTGCTACCATTACACCATGGGACAATCCTTATCTGCTTCGTGAAAAGCAGTGCAAAAGTAGTATATTATCTTGAACGTACCAAATTATTCCGGCCCTTTTTCAGAATGGATTGTGGGACGATCATAGTTTGGTGACGGGCTGCAGTGCAGGTCTGCAGAGACGTCTATTCCGCGATGAGCAGGAAGTAGCTTTTCTTGCCGCGCTGCGCCAGGATATACTTGTCGCCAATGAGGTGGGAGAGGTTGATCTCCTCGTCATACTGCTCCAGCTTCTCCTTGTTGATCATCACGCCACCGGCCTGCACGGTCTTGCGCATCTCTCCCTTGGAGGGGAAGACGGCGGCCTCATCGGTCAGCAGGTCGACGGCCTTGATGCCTTCGGCCAGCTTCTCGCGGGAGACGGTGAACTGGGGCACGCCCTCGAACACCTGCAGGAAGGTGGTCTCGTCTATGGAGCGCAGCATCTCGGAGGTGGAGCGCCCGAAGAGGATCTGTGAGGCGTTGACGGCCATCTCATAATCTTCGCGCGAGTGTACCATCACGGTGACCTCTTCCGCTAACTTCTTTTGAAGGGGACGGAGGTGGGGGGCGGACTGCTGCTCGCTGACGAGTGCCTCGATCTCCTCACGGGTGAGGGAGGTGAAGATCTTGATGTACTTCTCCGCGTCAGCATCGCTCACGTTGAGCCAGAACTGGTAGAACTGGTAGGGAGATGTGTAGCGCCGGTCGAGCCATACGTTGCCGCTCTCGGTCTTGCCGAACTTGCCGCCATCGGCCTTGGTGATGAGGGGACAGACCAGTGCGAAGGCTTCGCCTCCCTCCACACGGCGGATGAGCTCGGTGCCGGTGGTGATGTTGCCCCATTGGTCGGAGCCGCCCACCTGCAGGCGGACGCCCTTCTCGCGGTAGAGGTGCAGGAAGTCAAAGCCCTGCAGCAGCTGGTAGGAGAACTCGGTGAAGGACATTCCTTCACTGGACTCGCCACTGAGCCGCTTCTTCACGGAGTCTTTCGCCATCATGTAGTTGACGGTGAGGTGCTTACCGATGTCGCGGATGAAGTGGAGGAAGCTGTAGTCTTTCATCCAGTCGTAGTTGTTGACCAGGATGGCACGGTTGGGGATGTCGCTCTCGAAATCGAGGAACTTGGCAAGCTGCTGCTTGATGGCTTCCTGGTTGTGGCGCAGCGTCGCTTCGTCGAGGAGGTTGCGCTCGGCGGACTTCATGGAGGGGTCGCCTATCATGCCGGTGGCACCGCCCACGAGCGCGACGGGCGTGTGCCCTGAGCGCTGCAGGTGCTTCAGCATCATCACCCCAACAAGGTGGCCTATATGCAATGAGTCGGCTGTGGGGTCGATCCCCAGGTAGCCGGATGTTTGTCCTTTCAGTAACAGCTCCTCAGTGCCGGGCATCACATCGTGTACCATGCCGCGCCAGCGGAGCTCTTCCACAAAATTCATCATGTTGTTTCTGTCTCTATCGGTTTGTAAAAAAGTATGCAAAGATAATAAATTTCATCGTTATTTGCGGCCTGCCATCATGAAGAGGGCGAAGATGTTCATGATCTCCAGACGCCCTAACAGCATGTTGGCCGAGAGCAGGTACTTGGCCACGTTTGGCAGCGAGCTGTAGTTGCCCATGGAGCCCACCTCGCCGAAACCGGGACCTACGTTACCAATGGTCGCGATTGAAGCAGTAAAAGCGGTGGTTCCGTCGATCCCCATCGCCGTAAGCAGGATCGTGGTGACAAAGAAGGTAAAGATATAAAGAATGATGAACACCATGATTTGCAGCTCCAGCTCATACTCGATGATTCTTTTATCCATTTTGAGGGCATAGATTCCGTTGGGATGCAGGATCAGCTTCAGCTGTTTGTGGACGGAGTGCACGAAGAGATAGATGCGGTCGAACTTGATGCCTCCTGCCGTGGAGCCTACCATGCCGCACTGAATGGTGAAGTAACATAGAAGTACAATGGAAAAAATAGGCCAGACCGATGAGTCGGCCGTGACAAGACCGGTTGTAGTGGCCAGTGAGATAACCTGAAATGATGCATATCGTAACGATTCTCCGAAATTGAAAAAAGCTTCATTGCTCAGCTGGATACTAATCAGAACGATACCGATTATCATGACCAAAAGATACATACGGGTGGGGCGGGATGAGAAAATGTTGGTTTTTTTACCGGTCATGGTGGCATAGACCTGTCCGAAATGGATACTGCTCAGCACCATAAAGAACATGACCACGACCTCAATCCAAACGTTGTCGTAGGCAGCAATGCTTAGATTTTTAGTTGAGAAGCCAGCCGTGGCAACAGTTGAGAATGAGTGGCACACCGCATCGAAAAAACTCATTCCCAGAAATTTCAACAAAATGGTTTCGACGATGATCAGCGTGAAGTATACAGTTGCGATGATCCGCACGATGTGACGTGAACGGGTGCGGAAGCTCATCTTGGAGAGATCGGAGACCTCGGCACGGTAGAAGCTTGATTGCACTCCTTTTTTCTCCGGGAGGACCAGCAGCACGAACAGGATGATGCCCACACCGCCGATGAAGGAGGTGGCGGAGCGCCAGAAGAGCAGTCCCTTGGGCAGGGCTTCCACGTCCGTGAGGATGCTGGCACCGGTGGTGGTGAAGCCTGAAACGCTTTCAAAAAAGGCATTGGTGAACGTGAACTCTCCTCCCCAGATGTAGTAGGGCATCATTCCCACGATGCAGGTGAGCAGCCACCCCAGCACACTGATGGCGAGTCCCTCATGAAAACGCAGCTCCTCAACCTTCTCCACAAAGAGGTAGGGGAAAGTGCCCAGCGCGGCACACATGGCCGCACTGAACAGCAACGCATTCAGGGAGCTCTCCCGCTGGAAGAGGGAGATGAGGGCTGAGATAAACAGAAAGAGTGCGTTGAAGAGCAGGATATAACCGAGATACTTAATGATAACCCTATTGCGTACCATATTTTCTAGTCTTTAGGTTGTTCTCTTCGCCACAACAGGCGCGATATGAGGTTGTTCATCTCCTCTTCGAGCTGCTTGAACTCATCGCGTGACACGATGCCGCCGTCGAGTCTTCCCTTTTCGGGGTAATATTCGCGGATGCTCTCAGTGAGTTTTTTTACCGGACGGAAAAAGTAGATCCTGATGAAGTAGAAGAGCAGCAGGGCAAACAGCACTGCTGCGACGAGCGAGATGAAGGCGGGCATCATGGCTCTGCGGGAGCGCTCCTGGATGATCTCCGACTGTTGGTACATCTGTTCCTGGTTCAACATCAACAGCGCATTCACCGTCTCTTTGGTACGAAAGAAGAGCGACTTCGTGTTGCGGTCGTAGCTCTCTTTCGCCTCTTCCGGCAACATCTCCCCTTCAATGATGAAGAGGACGGAGGCATGATAGGCATCATAGCCTTCGGTGATGTCTGAGATGTGGCGTGGTTCATCGGTCTCGGTGATGTTCTTCTCCGCATCACGCAATGCACTGCGGATGATGGCTTGCGATGCATGAATGGTTTGAGCTCCCTCTTCACGATCACCGATGATCCAGAGCAGCAGTCCGCTGTCTTCCCGTTCCAGTGCATCCATCATCCGCTTTGCGGCTTCGATGGAACTGAAATTGTTGTTTAGCACCCCTTTCACCGAATCACCCATGTTGCGGAACTCCATCATCGACATGACTGCTGCGACCAGCAGCATCACCACGAGCAGTGAGAGACTCAGTACCAGTTTTATTTGTAGTGAACGGATCATTGTTGTTTGTATGGGCTGTTGTCTGTTTTCAGGGTGTAAAATTAGTTTTTTTTCACCGGTTGTCGAAAGGATCGCCTCTTTTTTTAACGAACACACCCCAAAAGGCTGCAATGCGCTTTTGGGGTGTGCAACAGGAACTGAATCCTGCCTTAGGAGATGTGATGCTGTTAGTTCAGCAGCGAAAGGAACTCCTGGTTGGTGAGATACTTAGCGAACTCGAGATCCTTGAGTGCCTTTTTCGCGATGGTGCGGTCACGACCGATGGCGCTGCGCAGGTTGGATACCACCTCGTTGAAGTTGTTGGTCCTGGAGGCGATGATGGCCAGCAGGTAGGCGGTGGTGGCATCGGGTTGCTCAACCGCTTCAAGTGTTTGCTTGGCCTTGTTGTAATCCCTTACCAGCAGATGGGCCAGACCGGCATTGTTGGAGACGGTGTTGCCGTAGGCATCAGCAGCCTGGTTGTAGTTACCCTGCAGCATGCTGTAGACACCCATCGCCTCATCCAGTCCGGAGGCTCCGGCGGAGCGGCCCAGCAGCTCGTTGGCCTCGTCGTGCTTGTTCTCCATGAGGGCCAGCAGTGCCTTGTTCATGTTCACCTCGGCGGCGGAGGGGTTCACCTGGGCGGCACGGTTGAACGCCTGTGCGGCCTTGGCATAATCACCCTGCTTGTAGAACATGGTTCCGATGTTGTTCCATCCGCGGTAGTCGTTCGAGAAGTTGGCGGTGACGTACTGGTAGATGCGTTCCTTCACCTTCTCATCGTCGGTGAGTGACGAGGCGTAGAGCAGCTCCTCTACCGACAGCTCTTTGGGGGTGTTGTTCCAGGCGGTCATGATCTCCTCGTCGGACTTGCCCACGATCTCGATGTTGGCCACGATGCGGGAACGACGCAGCTGCGGCAGGATGGTGGTAGCCAGCTCCTCAAATACGTAGGAGATGTTCTTGATCTCACGCTCGCGGGTCTCCGAGTCGGGGTACATCTCCAGCACACGGAGGATCAACTCCTTGTCCTGCAGGTCGGAGGCGGATACCAGCTGGCGGAACCCTTCCCAGTCCTCAGCAGTGTAGCGGGCGTAGACATCGGTGTCGATGTTGCGCTTCTTCAGCTCCTCTTCCAGATAACCGGAGGTGTTCTTTTCACGCTGGGCTGCCAGTTTTTCGTTGAGGGTGAGCCCTCCATCGGGTGATGCATAGGCCGACACTTCCAAATTGATGTTCTGTCGCGGATCGTTGAAGGCTTCTTCAACACGTTGTTTCCAGTCAGCGAGGTCACGCTTGCTCAGCTCGCTCTGACGCAGGTTGGCTTGCTGGATGACGAACATGATGCTGGCCTCCTGTGCCTCCTTGATGATGCGCTGGAACCCGTCGGGTGCTACCGAGGGTGTGGTGCTGCGCACATCAGCCAGGGCGGAGGTGGCGATCACACCGTCCGCCACCTTGAGGTCGGGCAGGAGTGATTGCTTGTTCTTGATCCTGCCGTTGAAACGGAGGAAGAGCTCGGAGGAGATCATCTCCGGCTGGTAGGGGAAGGAGCTGCTCATGGTGAAATTGCCACCACGGCTGTTGGAGATGGTGGTACGGTTACCGGAGATGTTCTCACCCTGGAAGCTGTAGGGTGTGCCGGCCAGCTCCTGGTCGCCATACTTCAGGATGGGGGTGATGGTGACGATCCCGTTCTTGTGGAACCACTTCTCAGGGAATGTTCCGTTGATGGTTACCGGTACCTGGTTGCCCACGGTTTCCATGGGGGAGGGTGTCACGTTAAAATTGTTCTGGTTTAGTGGTTTTAGCTTACTGCTGCAGGAGGTGCCGAAGAAAGCCACTCCAAGGGCAAGCATCAAAGACAAATAAAATGATTTCTTTTTCATTTTGTGTGGATTAATATTTATGATTTCTGTAACAATTCACCCTTTATATATTCTGTAGACAAATTTAACTATTTTGTTGCGAAAGAAAAAGGAAGCATCCTAATTTTAGCTTTTTTTTTAGATTGCACCCCTGCTTTCTACCCTGGATCCTGTAGCTCCCTCACTCCAGGTTGAAGCCAAGCTGCCGCAGATGGTCTGAAATGCGGCTGTCACCATTCCGCAGAGTGAAGGCATGGTACTCCCTGCGCAGGGGGTACTCTGAACGGAAGCGGTAAAACGATTCGGGAGAGGCCTTCAGGGCGGTGGTCTCTTTTGCAGGATCGTAGGTATGCCACACAGCATGTGCCAGTTGTGACTCCCCGGGGATATCTTTCAGATCGATGATGGGTTGCTCCGGTGCCGGTATCGATGCATAGTGCGGCGCTGCATCCATTGCGAAGAACTGAATCAGGTTTTCGATGCTCATCTTCGTGGCGGTCCATTTGCCGTCGGCGCTGTATCCGGCAATGTGGGGGGTGGCGATATCTGCCAGTTGCAGTAACTCGCGACTGATATCGGGTTCGTTCTCCCAGCAGTCGATCACGGCGCCCCGCACCTTTCCCTCTTGTAGCGCTTCTGTGAGGGAGCGGTTGCAGGTGACCCCACCACGGGCGGCGTTGAGGATAAAAGGTTTTTTGGGTAGATCCGCAAAGAAGTGATCATCGGCAAGGTGAAAGGTGGCATGTCTCCCTGCGCGGGTGAGAGGTGTGTGAAAGGTGATGAAATCGGCTTCCCGGCGGATGGTATCCAGGTCGGTGAACGATCCCTTGCCCTCCCGTTCTTCGCGGGGTGGGTCGTTGAGCAGCACCCGCATGCCCAGCTTGCGACAGGCGGCGGCCACCTTGCTCCCCACGTTGCCGACGCCCACGATGCCGATGGTCATCGTCCGGAGGGTGAACCGGTGCTTCTCTGCCAGGTGCAACAGTGATGCGGTGATGTACTGCTCCACCGAGGCGGCGTTGCATCCCGGGGCGGTGCGCCAGGCAACACCCTGTCTGTCGCACCAGGTGGTGTCGATATGGTCGTAGCCGATGGTGGCGGAGCAGATCAGCTTTACGCTGCTCCCGCTGAGGATCTCCTCCCCGAAATGGGTCACCGTGCGCACGATCAGTGCATCGCGGTCGCGTATCGCTTCACGGGTGAACCGGTTGCCCGGCAGGTACTCCACCTCGCCCAGCTGCTCGGCAACGCCTCTCAGATAGGGGATGTGGGCATCGGCCAGGATCCTTAATCTTCTCATGACTCTGTTTGCTGAAGATGTTGGTGCATCGCCTTGGCTGCCTTGCGTCCGTCGCCCATGGCGAGGATCACGGTGGCACCGCCGCGTACGATGTCGCCGCCGGCGTAGATCATCTCATCGGCGCTCTGCATGGTCTCCTGGTTCACCACGATGGTGCCCCAGCCCGTGACCTCCAGTCCGCTGAAGCTCTGCGGGATGAGCGGGTTGGGGGAGACCCCCACGCTGACGATCACCTCATCCACCTCCAGCCAGACGGTGTCACCTTCAACCGGCACGGGACGGCGGCGGCCCGACTGGTCGGGAGCACCCAGCTCCATGCGTTGCAGCAGCATGCGCTGTACCCGTCCCCGCTCATCACCCTCGTAACGAAGCGGGTTGTGGAGGGTGTAGAAGTCGATACCCTCCTCCTTGGCATGCTTCACCTCCTCGATGCGGGCGGGCATCTCCTCCTCCGAACGGCGGTAGATGATCATCGCCTTCTCGGCGCCCAGCCGGCGGGCGGTACGCACCGCGTCCATGGCGGTGTTGCCGCCACCAATCACGGCTACCTTCTTGCCCATGTAGACAGGGGTGTCGCTCTCCGGGTCGGCAGCCTGCATCAGGTTGATACGGGTGAGGTACTCGTTGCACGACATCACGCCGATCAGGTTCTCACCCGGTATGTTCATGAAGTTGGGCAGCCCCGCACCGCTGCCCACGAAGATCGCCTTGTAGCCCTCCTCCCTGAGCTCTTCCTGCGAGATGGTCTTGCCGATGATGCAGTTGGTCTCGAACTTGACTCCCATCTTGCGGAGTCCCTCGATCTCGATGTCGACGATATCGTTGGGCAGACGAAACTCGGGGATGCCGTAACGGAGCACACCCCCCAGCTCATGCAGCGCTTCGAAGACGGTGACGTCGTAGCCCTGCTTCACCATGTCGCCGGCAAAAGCCAGTCCCGCGGGTCCGGAGCCCACCACGGCGATCCTGATGCCGTTGGGGGGTGCCGTGGGCGGCACGGAGAGCTGGCCGCTCATCCGCTCGTAGTCGGCTGCAAACCGTTCCAGGTGACCGATGGCCACCGGCTCTTTTTTCAGTTTCAGGGTATAGAAACACTGGCTCTCGCACTGGCGCTCCTGCGGGCACACACGTCCGCAGACTGCCGGCAGGGCACTGCTCTCCTTGAGTGTGCGGGCCGCCTCCAGGAACTCACCCCGCTCAATGTTCTTGATGAACTTGGGGATGTTGATCTCCACCGGACATCCGGTGATGCAGGTGGGATCCACACAGTCGAGACAACGATGTGATTCGCCGATGGCCAGCTCTACGGTCAGCCCCCGGTTTACTTCGTCGTAGGTGTGACTCCGCACCTCGGGATCCACCTCGGGCATCTTCACCCGCGGGAGATTGGTGCGATCCTTGTTCTTCATTGATTTGCGCAACGCTTCACGCCACTCTTGCGCCCGTTCGGCCTGTAAATAATCGCTCATACTGTTTCTGTCTCACTCTCCTGCCATGCTCTTGTTAAAGAATGACTTCGAAGATCGGTTCTATTGTGTTAGTTATATGCTTTTAAGCGCATCAGCATCTCGTCGAAATCGACCTGGTGCGCATCAAACTCGGGACCGTCGATGCAGACGAATTTTGTTTTGCCGCCTACCGTCACACGACAGGCGCCGCACATGCCGGTACCGTCTACCATGATGGTGTTGAGCGAAGCGATGGTGGGTACCTCATACTTCCTTGTCAGCTCCGAGACGAACTTCATCATGATGGCCGGGCCGATGGTGACGCAGAGATCGACCTGCTCACGCAGGATCACCTTCTCCACACCCTGTGTGATCAACCCTTTCTCTCCATAGCTGCCGTCGTCGGTCATGATGATCACCTCATCGGAATGGGCACGCACCTGATCCTCCAGGATGATCAGATCTTTGGAGCGGGCACCCAGCACGGAGATCACTTTGTTGCCTGCCGCTTTCATCGCTTCGATGATGGGCAGCATGGGGGCGACACCCACACCACCACCGGCACAGACCACGGTACCGAACTTCTCGATATGGGTCGCCTTGCCCAGCGGTCCCACCATGTCGGTGATATAGTCACCCACCTCCAGCTGACACACTTTCTCCGACGACTTGCCCACACGCTGGATCACCAAAGTGATGGTTCCCTTTTGCGGGTCGGCAGAGGCGATGGTGTAGGGGACCCGTTCCCCTTTCTTGCCCACGCGCACGATGACAAAGTGTCCTGCACGTCGGCTCCTGGCGATGAGCGGTGCTTCCACCTCAAACTTCACCACCTTATCCGAGAAATACTCTTTCCCAACAATCTTGTTCATCTTGATTCCGGTTTCTGATTGCAATGTGTAATTTGTAATACAAAAATACGATAAATTTGTGGGGTGGGGATGCTATTTCTGCATAAAATGAGAGAAATGAAAACAGATGATCACCTCAGCAGGGGAGCAATAAAAAAAATAAAGCGGAGTGCTTGTGGCTGTTAAACCTTTTGGGTATCTTTGCATCTTACAATCACCTGATCTTTTAATGATTTGGGTTCTATCGGGGCTGTTTGGCTTTGACGTATTTTGTTAAAATCACCAATGAAAACAAGAGATAAAGAAAAGTAAACGAAAGGCAATACAGCAAACGTTTTCAGCTAAAAATAATTGAGAGAAATGAGGGTTTTATTTTCCTTTGTTTCTCTCTTTTTTGGTGCATTTTTGTTACTCGTTTGTTACCGGTAACAAAAAACCCGCTATATTTGTGGTGGGTAACAAATAAATTTAGGTAACAAGATGAGAAAGAAAAAAACCTTAAAAGTAAAACAACCGGTCGCGATCAGGTTCAAAGAATTAGCAAACGGAAACCAATCCATCTACCTGGATATTTACGACGACGGAAAGAGAACCTATGAATTTTTGAAACTTTATCTGATCCCGGAGAGAACGGATGCGGATAAAAACAAAAACATCGCAACACTGCAAACAGCTGCCGCGGTCCAGGCTCAACGCATCGTGGATATTCAAAACGGTAAATTTGGGTTGAAGGGCAAAACCATTAAATCAAATGCCAAGATCCTTCCTTACATTTATAAGATAGCAGATGAGAAGCTGGAGCGATCCGGAAGCAAGCAGGGTGATTATTACAACTTCAGGAGCCTGGCGCTTCACCTGGGCATTTTCAGGGGCGAAAAGACAACCTTCAAAGAAATCGATGCCGACTTCGTGCAGGGGTTCATCGACTACCTCCGGACCGCGGTAAACATGAACCTCAACAAGAACAAGCGATCAAAGTACATTTCCAAAAACACACAACACAAGCTGTTCAGTAAATTCAACTATGTACTGGAGGATGCGGTCCGCGACTCGATCCTTCAAGCGAATCCGATTAAGACGATAAAGAGAAGCACTAAGCCGAAAATGGAGCCGGGAACGAGAGAGTATCTGACCATCGACGAATTGAAAAAGCTGATCAAGGTGGATTGTCGTAATGACGAGGTGAAAAAGGCCTTTCTATTTTGTTGCCTGACTGGTTTACGATACAGCGACGTTTCACAACTACGCTGGGAGAATGTGCGGACCTCAGAAAATGGAGAGGTTGATCTTCGTTTTAGCATGGAGAAAACAGAAAGAGAGATCACCCTACAAATCAGCGCCGAGGCGGTGAAGTGGTTGCCGAGCAATCCGGGCGCCAATCCGGGGGGACTGGTTTACCACCTACCCAAAAATGAGTACACCAACCCGGCAATAAAAGAGTGGGTAAGGGCCGCGGGAATCAACAAGCATATAACATTTCACTGTAGCCGGCACACAGCGGCGACGCTCAACCTCACACTGGGTACAAGAATCGAGGTGGTGAGCAAGCTCCTGGGACATACTAAAATATCAACCACACAAATATACGGTAAGATCGTGGATGAAGCCAAACGCGATGCGGTGGACAAACAGAACGGAATATTTGGATGAGACGGTTCAGAAATAATTTAAGAGCCGAGAACGCGCTCTAAACTGGATTATCAGCAACCAATTAGGGAGACGAAAGAGATCCCCCGGAGTGATCACCGACATCACCGATATTATATAACGCTACTTCGTAAAGAGGTAGCGTTTTTTTGTGCCTTAAACTAAAATAACACACCTATTGATATAGATAGTTTCTATACTCTCAAAACAGCCACCATTCTGTTTTACACGTATTTAGGCAAATTATGTATTTTGTTAAGCGCTGTATTGTTGCGTGATATTACGCCAAATAGTACGAGATGATGCCTTTTTTTCCTAATAAGAAAGGAGGTACTTATGAATGGAGATTTTTTAACGATTGCTCAGGTTTCTCAGATCACTGGTTACTGCGAAGAGCATTTGAGATTATTAACCAGGAGTGGGAAGCTAAAGAGTGTCAAACCAAATGGCGGTAGAATTTTGGTCAGCAAGAAAGATCTGAGTGAATTTATGGGGAGGGAATTGAAATGAGCGAAATGCAACAACTGATCGAGAGAATGGACCGGGTCGAGAAATTAACACTGCTGGCCGCTAAAAACGTGCTGCAGCTCGACGATGTTGTTTTGCTCACCGGCTTGTCAAAATCATGGCTATACAAGGCGACATCTGCGGGGCAGATACCGCATTACAAGCCTAACGGCAAGACGATCTACTTCGACCGAAAAGAGATTGAGGACTGGTTGAAACAAAACCGTATCGGCACAATGGATGAGGCGGTACAGAGCGCAGCTGATTATTTGGTCAGCAAAAAGAGGATATGAACAGAGACATGTTCGAGAGCGTGATCGTGCTGGAGAAATTCACAGCCGAGAAGTACACGAAGGCTGAGATCAGAGAGCTGTTTAACGGCAGGGCACTCGACAGCCGGCACGACAGACGCATCCGGTACCTGATTCGCAACGGTAAGATTCAGATCAGTGAGAAACGTTAAACCTATACTAAACATTTAGTAAACATAACATTTAATATCAGAGCATTATGAAAATTAAAAAAAATGCAATAGCAGAAAGAGAACCAATGGCGGTATCAATCGATGGTGCTAACTTCATGAGTTACATAGAGGGTGAACTGAATCGATACAAACCAATCGCGGCGGGGATTGAGAAGCTGAGAACAATATCAAAGACCACTATTCCCTGGGATGATCTATATGAAGCGCTCGACAGCGGTGATCTATGCACGGCGATGGCGAAGTACTGGGCAGAAAAGAACTTCCTGGACTGGGAGGACATCGAGGTAAAGAACCAGCTGAGAGAAAGGTTTTCGTTTTTACCGAGGTGGACACCGTTTCCGAGGATTTTTGTGAAACGCGAGAAGGATGGATCATTCAACGTTTCAAAGGATGCAATCATTGAAACTTACAGGGGTTCATACGAGAGAATAATCGACGCTGACATCGTGGAGAAGGCAGAGATGGTGTGCAGCCTTTTGAATGAATTGAAGTTTAATTCAGCAGAGCTAAACCATTTCTTTATCCAGGATAGCACCGGCGGGTACAGCCCCAACTGGGGAACAATCGCTAAAAAGCACGGCAGGCGTCGCTGAAAGGGATGAGGAAGGAGCGGCAAGCGTGCCGCTTCCCCTTTCGCTTATTTTAAGGGCCTCTAAGGCAGTTTTGTTTCAATGCAGGTAGGTGACCGCAGGTTGCGAGAAAGTGGCACACATCGCACCGAGTGAAGCGGAGCGATTTGATGCCGGGATGGGGTGGTCAGATGATAGGGGGGGCCGTCTTTTTTTAAATAAATAGGAGGCCTCCCAAACCACCACCCCCTACCTTCTTCACACAAGGTGAATTTCCGGTCTGTGGGGGTAGCTCCGACAAATCAAATTTAGCTGAATATCCATGCTCTCAGCGGCTGGTATTTTGGGGGGTAAAATAGAGTTTAACAGAGGTAGAACTCTAATAAACTGAATAGCAGTTATATATTTGATATTTGCGATGTATAACTACAGATATTTTTTTTCATGGTGATGAGATCACAAACAAAGTGGCTGAAAATGCACGTAGAAAGGGGGTGGCATAAGATGATAGAGAAAAGACAAAGCCCCCACCGGCTGGAACCGATGAAGGGCAGAAAAAATTGTACAGGGATGCAGAACAAAGATAAGAAATATCTTTATGATGAGAAGCATAAAAGCCGAAAAACCACAATATCGGCAAGCGATCATCTGGATAGACAGGTTTACGGCGTGTTGCTCAAAAAAAGCTGCACAACGAAAATGATATGCGTGATGCTGGGTGATGAATACAGCTGCCAGCGGGTGAGACATTCGGTAATAAGATTGAGTAAAAGGCGATTGATTTATTACTGGGGGCTGGACTTCTGCGAGGTCACCGGTCACAAGGCATACTATTTGGAGGTGCGTAATTCCCGACAGAAATATTTACCCGATAACCGCAACAGCTATGGCAGATAACAACGGATTTACAGACGTTCTGCGGGCAGATATTGCACAGCTGGAACAGGAGTTGGGGAGACAGCATACAGCCCCGCCAATGGCACCATATCAACCCGCAGGGATGCCGATCCCGCAGCTACCTGATGAGATGGTGCAAGAAATTGCCCAATCATCAAAAATGGATTTGAAAGCGGATTCCGAGAGACCCCCACACTGTTTGTGGATTGATGGTGAACCGGTGTTGGCACTGGGTGATATTTCGACAGTAATAGGCAAGGCAAAGAGCCGGAAGACATTTGCATCTGATTTACTTCTGGCGGCGATGGTGGGAGATATTGAGGTAGGCGACAGGATTCGCGGCGTGTTACCAGAGAACAAGAGAGTTGTTGTTTTCATTGATACGGAACAGAGTGAGTATTACTCAAAAATGAGCGCAAGACGGGTATATGGGATTCTGGATAAAGATTACAAGGGCGATGATCTGCCCAATTTTCATGCTTATACTTTGCGACCTTTTGCACCAGCTGAGAGGTTGTTGGTGATCGAGCATATCATCCGCAACACACCCGATCTGGGGTTTGTGGTCATCGATGGGATTCGCGATCTAATAACATCAATCAACGATGAGGAGCAGGCGACAATGATAACCAGCAAGCTGATGAAATGGAGCACTGAACAGATGATTCACATTTGCTGCGTGCTGCATATGAACAAGGGAGACAATAACGCGCGTGGTCACGTTGGCACCGAACTGATGAACAAATCACTGGCGGTGCTGGGTGTGAACAAACTTGAAAAAAATGAGGATTACTCAGAGATCACACCAATAGCCACCCGCGACAAAGAGCCGGCATCGATAGTGTTCGGAATTGAGGATGGTTTACCCTATATTCTATCTGAGGGTGATGCGGATGCGCTGAGGATGAAAACCGACAAAAAGAAAATCGTTAAACCGACCGACTGGGATTCCGATCAGCACACCGACATACTGGGAAGGATGTTTGCCAATGAGATTGAAATGAGAGGTGGCGATTTCGTAAGTGCCATAAGAAATGCGTATGGGATAGGTACCAATAAAGCGAAAGATTTCATTTCGTATTTCAAAAATGAGAAGTTGATTAAATGGAAGCCAAAAGGAAATACTACTATTTACTCAATGGTTTAATCTATGGTTTAACCGTATGGTTTAGTATGCCCCTATATATAGGGGGCTAAACTAAACTAAACCAAACATTGAGGTTAAGTTTAAAACTATGGTTTAAACCATATTAAACCAAATCAATACACTGATAATGAGATATAAACAGCCATACTTACAACGATACACTGGCAAAGATAGCCGGAAAACGTGCCCAAAGTGCGGCAAAAGTAATTCGTTTACATTATACCTTGATGGAGACACCAACCAGCCGATTAACCCGATGGTGGGGATATGCAATCACACCAATTCATGCGGGTATCATTACACACCGAAACAGTATTTCATTGACAATCCAACGACACAGGTATCGCGCGAGATGGTGCCGGTACGACCCACCGCGATCCACCCACCGATGATGCAGGCGACACCAAAGGCAACAGGTTTGATTCCGGCTGAGTATATGAGCAGATCACTGGGCACCAAAAGTGATTTTGTTCAATTCCTGAGGGATCTGTTTGAAAACATCAATGGTTTAAACCAATCAATCGATGAGGTATGCGAGAGATACAAATTAGGATCCACCAAAAGCGGGAATGTTATATTCTGGCAGGTTGATATTAACGGAAAAGTGCGTACTGGCAAGATCATGCAATACGACCCCGCCACAGGCAAGCGGGTACACAATGCAAGCGGTGCCATTGACTGGGTGCATAACAAGCTTAAAAGAGCAGGAGCAGTGCCGCAGGATTTCAATCTAAGACAGTGTTATTTTGGTGAACATCTTTTGTCATCGCAACCAGATAGTACAATCGCGATTGTGGAGTCAGAGAAAACGGCAATAATTGCAAGCGTTCTGATGCCGAAATACATTTGGATTGCAGCCGGCAACATCAATGGTTTAACCCTTGACAAATCCTCAGCACTGAAGGGGAGATCGGTGATCCTATTTCCCGACCTAAGCAAGGAATTACCCACCCGACCCACCGCGTTTGCGCAATGGAGCAGGAGAGCCGCCGAGATACGGCGGGTATATGGTTGCAAGGTTGTTGTATCTGATATTCTGGAGAGGATCGCGACAGATGAGGAGAAGGAGAGCGGTTTGGATATTGCCGATTATCTTATAAGGCAGATAGCCACATCACCCCAAACGATACAGCAGGCACCGACACCGGCATCGCAGGTATCGCAGGCACCGCAGGCATCGCAGGCACCGACACCGGCACCGCAGGCACCGACACCGGCATCGCAGGTATCACCAATGCAGGAGGTCATCAATAATGAAGCTGATGAACTGGAGAGGTGGTTTGACAGCGTAAAGATGCCCGGTCACCCGATGGATATTACACCGTATTACACTATTTGCGAGCCGGACAGGTACGTGCCGGCTGCAATACGAGCAATCAGAAGCGGGAAATATGACACAGCGGCACACCTTGAGCGGCTGGGGCAGCTGAGAGCCGCGATGCAGAGATGAAGGTAAACCAAGAGGCCTCCACCCGCGTTTTTTGACTGACCAGGCTCATGTGAATCGGGCGGTTTTTTTGTTACCAGTAACAAATAACTTTAAGGCGATTTGAGCGCTTTTTGACCATGCAAGGCACCAACAGTTGCAGAGGGATTAAGGCGACCCCTGAAGGCTCCCATGCAAGCGGAGGGGGCAGCGGTAATACCACGCGAAACCATCCATGCAATCAGCGAGGGAGTGAAGCACCAGGCTCGTATATGGAGAACAGCGTCGATTTTATTCAAGTTCAACACAATTCAGAAAATATTTGTATCTTTGTATGGAGAAAGCGGTGAGTTATTCCACAACAGTGTAATTTTGTTACCAGTTTGTTACCCAAAAATGAAAAATAAGCCGCTTTCTTATTGTAAATCAAAACAATACTGAATCTATGGGGCTGTTTGGCTTTGACAGCGGGTAGAAGAGGTTTGTAAGCATGCAGTGCGCGGTCGGTCGGCACTTTAATCCCGGCAGGCAAACAAGTAACTGGCAACAACAATTACGCTCTTGCTGCGTAACCGAAGTATAGTAGGTTAACGCTTAATTCCGCCACCAGGTGGCGGAACAGGACATCACCCGGAAGCTGTGGCTTCGAAGCGTTCCGATCAGGTGGTGCAGGTAAATCGGAGATAGGTGGGGTGAGGCTTCGGCACCCTTCCGAAAATTAAGAAGATAAGGATTGAGTATGGTGGCTTCAGTCGCGCTCTTTCCCGACAACCCAAATGAAGCTAAGCATGTAGAAAGCAAATTGCTTCCTCGTTTGGACGAGGGTTCGACTCCCTCCAGCTCCACGAAACAGACTGTAAATCATTGATTTACGGAATTCACACACCGCTTCACGCACAGTAATGCGTGGACTGTGTGTTTTTTTTTGGTTGCCTCCCGGTGATTATGGATTGCACCTATTTCAGAGCGTTTATATTTGTATCCAGCCATTCCAGACGTTTTTCAACAAAATAAATCAGATATTCCACCTCTTTCTCATACGAACCTCTGATTTTACTTGTATTCCATTGTTGGTCTGTGATGCTCCAGCCAGCGCCAATTGGCTTGGGACTGAAGTTCTTTTTCTGTGAATCATCCAATTGATTGGCATGTGCTCTGATATAATCGGGAATCCTGTCCAATTCAGGTTTCAACTCATTCCATCGACTTTTAACTTCACCTACAAATTGTGGATCCTGGAACAAACGATCAAACCAGGGTGATTGGGTTTTAATAAACCATCCATCCCATTCACTGGATGTGGCACCCTGTTCCGAGGTAATATAATCGGCATTTCCAAAAGCAAGGTCGAAGTCCCACACAAGCGGGAACTCTATCTTCCCCTTTTTTCGTATTGCCATATAGCAGCTGCCACGTAAATTGCCATCCACATTTTTTGCCAGTTCCTGCACGATATAGTAGTTTATAAACGAGGGAACATCTATGTATTTTCTATAACCCTCTACAGGATCAGTGAAATGTGCTGCATAAAGCACATCTTCTGCCGTATTGAAAAAGTCCCTTACATAATTGAACTGATTTGTTGTGGGTTCTTCCGGATCTTTAAACATGATGGGAAGCTCCTTCCTGTCTGTTTTAAATTTGTAGGGTTCGTCGAAATGAAAATCAAGTTCCAGGAAATATCCACCGGTTAATGCATCTCCGGAGTTATCGTCTTCCGAAACCAACTCCATATTCAATCGTTCGTCTGTCACGCTTACATGTTCAGTCAGTGTATATACTCCTCTGTAAGTGCCATTCATATAGTAATCAACGCTTATGGAATTGGGAGTCCATGACATTTCGGCAATCCTTGATATCTCGAAAGCGGTTAGATTACGCAATAGCGTCTTGTCGTAATAATTTGCAAGAAGAGCCCAGTTTTTATCGGTACTCATGCCCAGCAGAGAACTTTTCTTTCCCAGTTTTATTCTAAAAGGCTTTTTGGGAACACCATACCAGGTTGAATTGCCTCTGCCCTTCATTTCACCTACAGCATTGAAATCGGTTGTACTGGTATAATAGTTATCAGCATCCAGTACTCTCAGGGTGATATTCTTATATGTTCCCTTTTCATCATCCCTGTACTCCTGATGGCCTTCTACATCCACGTAAACCTGCGGCAGACGTAGTCGTTCATTCGTAACAGTAACCGTGTATTCCAGCGGTTCACTGTTTATTCCAAAAACCTTATATTTGACCGGTTGACTGAAATCGTTTGCAGTGACATTGCTTGTTTGTTCTACATTATTTACTTCAACCTTGACACCCACAAATTGAAAGGATACAACAAGGTTTTTAAGTGAAACATTGTGTGGAACAACTAACTTGATTTCAACGCCATATTTTTCTCCCACAACAACTTCATCCAAACCATCGTTGAATTCAGGTTGCAACGTGAAAGAATCAATTTTAGGCTCCTGAACTGTTTTTTCTGTGTCGTCACATGAGGTTAATCCTGTAAACAGTATTAGAACGAGATAAAGAAAATTGCTTGATTTAATAAAACTCATAGTATGGTGATGCCATTATTATGTATTCATACCATACACAAATGTAGGCTTAATTTATTCAATTATATTGGTCGTGTGGTAATTGCCGGCCTGATGCCTTATCGGTTTCGGTTATTGTCGCGGTTGCTCCTGAACCTGGTAACCTCATTCTGTATGAATCGCTTCTCGGCCTGCTGTGCCCTGTATAGCTTCTCCGGGGCCAGCACCTTTTCAAACTTGCCGGAATACTCCTTCTCCAGTGCCGCCTCTTTCATTTTCATGTCTACATCTTCTTCCAGCATCTTTCTGTACTCCGCCTCCGAGATGTTGCTGTTCTCCTTGATGCGCTCCACCTTCTCCCTGTGCCGGCGATGCAGCTCGAACTTCTTTTTCGTCAGTTCGTTGGTCAGCGGAAAATACCTGTCCGCCTCCTCCTTGCTGAGTCCTGCCTCTTTCAGTACAAACTCTTTCTTGCGCTTTTCGTAATCTGCCATATCCATCCTTCTGTTTTGCGCTGTCAGTGTCAGCACAGGCAGCGATAACAGGATCAGACAAATCAACAGAAATATATTTTTTTTCATAGTCTTTCTCTTCTATTAATGAGTTGGATGAAGCATTCAGTTCAAATAATAGTGATCATACATATAATCAAAATAACCCTCTTCCACCAGCTGCTCCTCAAGGTACTGATAGAACTCCTCTTCAGATACCTGCACCGTGGACCAATAGCCTTCCGTCTGTACGTTGTTTGCGGCAGGCTGTTGCACTACCGGCTGACGGGAGGCGATGCTCCCGTTGTCGGGTTGCCGGGTCAGGAACTGAATGGTGATGTATAGACCGGCGAACATCGCTGCCATATAAACCCAGGGCTTCACCTTTTCCCAGAGAGGAACCGTTCGGGGTGGAACGATCTCTTTTTCCGGAAGACGACTCATCATCTCTTCATTAAATCGGGCGAAATAGTTGTCAGGGACTTTAAATGGATTTCGGGAGCGATCTATTTCTTCTAATTTGTTGAAATGAGATTTCATACGGTTGATATATTGATGTTCATGCTTCTTACAGATCTACCCATGCTGGACTCTACTGATGAATAGACGCCATGACCAGTAAAAGGTTTAATTCTCATCACCCAAAAACTTTTCAATTTTTTTCACTGCATGATGATAGGATGCCTTCAACGCTCCTACAGAGGTACCCAGGATATCCGACATCTCATCATATTTCATCTCATCAAAATATTTCATCTGGAAAACAAGACGTTGTTTCTCGGGAAGCGTGAGAATGGCATGTTGCAGCCGTAGGGCTGCCTCATCGCCGTCGAAATAGTGATCACTTTCCAGCATGTTGATCAGATAGGAGTCGTCGGCATCAATGGAGACATTGTGCTGGCTTTTCTTCCTGTTCAGGAAAGTGATGCTTTCGTTGATGGCAATACGGTATAACCAGGTGGTGAGCTTGGCATCACCTCTGAAGTTCTCCAGGTTGGACCATGCTTTCAGAAAAACATCCTGGAGGATGTCGTTGGCATCGTCGTGCGATAGCACCATCTTGCGGATCTGCCAGTAGAGGCGTTCGCTGTATGCGGATACCAGCCTGGCAAACCCTTGTCTGGCGGTATGCGGATCGCGTAAGGCTTCCAGCAGGATTTCCTCGTTGTTCAATTCCATAGGTGTGCTATTCAGGGCAAAGGTACGAATTTTTTGCTACAGACTCAGTTCACATCCCCATTTTCGAACCATCGCACGAAATTCTGAGCTGCTTCGCTGTTTTGTTGCCACCATTCCAATGAACCGGGGTAATAGGAGACACTGATGTAACGGCAGAAGGTTTCGTAGTAGTCTGACTGTTCGATATGGGTGAAGAAAGGTATGTAATAGGTCCAGAGGATCCCCTCTTTCGGGCCCACACTCTCTGCTTCCAGCACCTTCATGATTGCGCGGTTCACAGCTGTGAACAACAGGAAGGGATCAGTTACGGAGCCGGCGACCTGCAGTGAGTCGGTGACCTGCAGTGAGTCAGGTGTCTGTAACGAATCGAGCGTGGTGGTGATCGCCTTGTAGACAAGACTCCGATCAAGGTTATCCTCGGGAGTGAGTGGTGGCGTTTTGTCGTTCTTAATTGCTTCTGCAGGTCTGTTACGCATCATCTGTTGCTGGATGAAGGAGCGTTCCACCGGCTCTTCACTTTTTTTGATCCACATGATCTGCAGCATCTCCTCGAACGCGTTTCGCGACCGTTCACTGTCAGGCTCCAACAGCAGGAACATCTGGAACGAGAGGATGCTCTGTACCCAGAGACCGCTGTCGTTCAGCAGATAGGCATTCAGCAGGAAGGCACCGCTGTAGGTTTTGTCAAGGTCGATCGCTCTTTTTACGTGGTGCAACGCCCTGTCACTCATCCCCTGCTTGTAATAGTTGATTGCCAGGTTAAAATGCAACAGGTACTCATCCCCATACTTCTCCAGTCCCTCCAGCAGGAGCGCGATGGCCTCATCGGTCCGATCGGTTTTCTGGAGGATCTCACTCATCACGGCATAGGCTCCCGGTGCCAGCTTCCGCTCCCCCGATTCGATCACCTCAAGGCTGTACTTCTCTGCACCGGCATAATCTTTCAGTTCGAGTGACGTCAGCGACATCTCATACACTGCCTGCATCAAACCGGGGTCGAGTGCCAGGGCTTCCCTGTATTTGGTCATTGCTTTTTCATATTCTCCCTGATCATGCAGCGTCATCCCTTCGGTTACCAGTTGCCGGGCAGGCGACTGCTGAGCCAACAGCAGGGTGGGGAAGAGGAGGATAAAGAAAGTGATGAATATCGTTATCTTGTTCATTGTCAGAATCGTATAGTGCGTTGTTTGTCGTTCCGCAGAAGCCGGTAAGCGGGTTAGCTTCCTTCCCGGCAGATGAAAACGAACGATTTTGCAGGTAAAAGTAAACAAAAAAAAGTGCCGGCAACAATCTCCCGAATGAATTTTGTCTGTTTTGTAACACTAATAAACATATGAGGTGTGGAAATAAAAAATTTTTACATTTATCCGTTGCAAAGAATGTCGTACATTTGCGGTGCATTAAAGCGCTTCAAAAAAGAACCATGCAATACAATCAGATACTCTTCAGGTGCGACCCTGACAACGAGATGGTCACCGACATCCTTTCCGCGATGCTGGGTGAGATTGGATTTGAATCATTTGTCCGGAGTGATGAGGGATTGGAAGCCTATGTCCCGTTGCCGCTCTTCAACCCTGAAGCGTTGCAAGAGGTGATAACCGCCATGCCGATGGAGAGCTCCATCAGCTATAGTGTCCACACCATGGAGGATAAGAACTGGAATGAAGAGTGGGAGAAAAACTATTTTCAACCCATTACCATAGGGGATGATTGCTGTATTCACAGCTCATTTCATCACAGTGAGAACAGCTGCCGCTATTCGATCGTGATCGACCCGAAGATGGCCTTCGGTACCGGCCATCATCAGACCACCGGGCTGATCCTGCGCGAGATACTGCAGATGGAGCTGGCACAGAAGAGCGTGCTCGACATGGGGTGCGGCACCGCCGTGCTGGCCATTCTTGCTGCGATGAAGGGAGCAGTGCCGGTGACGGCCATCGATATTGAGGAGTGGGCATACAGCAATGCCCTGGAGAACGTGCAACGGAATGGCACCGATCTCATCCGGGTAATGTGCGGGGGCGCAGAGCTGTTGGGAGAGGGGCACTATGAGGTGATCTTTGCAAACATCAACCGCAACATACTGCTACAAGACCTGCCACGCTACAATGCTGTACTGAACAGGGATGGCATCATCATCATGAGCGGATTCTACGTCGAGGATCTCCCGTTAATACGGGCGAGAGCGGAAGAGCTGGGTCTCACTTTCGACCATTTCAGTGAGATGGAGAGATGGGTGGCTGCCACATTTGTGAAGAAGTAAAAAAAGGTGTACCTTTGTCGCGTGTTACATTTTCTTTAGGTTATTATTACAATGGATTGGTTAATTGAATTGATTAGCGGATCGGGGATTGCCCATTCGATCCTGATATTGGCATTGGTGATTGCCGTGGGACTCCTGCTGGGCAAGATCAAGATCTTCGGAATCTCGTTGGGAACCACCTGGATCCTCTTCTTTGGTATTTTCCTGGGTCATCTGGGACTTCATATCGAGCCTGAGCTGCTCCATTTCCTGAAGGAGTTCGGACTGATCCTCTTCATCTTCTCCATCGGCATGCAAGTGGGACCCAGCTTCTTCTCATCCTTTAAACAGGGTGGCATCACACTCAATCTGCTGGCCTCGGGCGTGGTTTTACTCGGCGTAACCGTCACCGTGGTCATTCACCTGATCACCGGACTCCCCATCGCCACCATGGTCGGCATTCTCTCCGGGGCGGTCACCAACACCCCCGGTCTGGGAGCTGCCCAGCAGACCTTCACCGATGCTACCGGCACCACAGACCCTTCCATCGCGACGGCGTATGCTGTAGCCTACCCCCTGGGGGTGGTGGGCATCATCCTCTCACTCCTGTTGTTTCGTTCCCTCTTTCGTATCAATCTTGCACAGGAGAACAGCAAGCTCGACGAGATGAACGACTCGAAGCAGACCGAAGCGCATATGTTCACCCTGAGCGTGCTGAACCCTGCCATCATGGGGAAAAACATCCGGGAGATCAAAAAACTGATCGACAGGGAGTTTGTGATATCGAGGGTGTTACATGCGCACAACGGCCAACTGGTTGTCCCACAAACGGAGACAAGGTTGAATGAAGGAGACAGGCTGTTGGTGGTCTCCAACCTGAAGAACATTGATGTGATTGAAGCCCTTATAGGACAGCGGATCGATATGAACAGGGAGGAGTGGAAGAAGCTTGATTCACAACTTGTTTCCCGCAGGATCTCCATCACCCGCTCGGCAATCAACGGCCGCTCCATCGGGAGCCTGCGCCTGCGTAACCTCTTCGGCGTCAACATCACCAGGGTGAACCGTGCCGGTGTGGACCTGATCGCCGACTCACGCCTGGCCCTCCAGCTGGGCGACCGTGTGACCGTGGTGGGATCGGAGGAGGCCATCGCCAACGTGGAAAAGTTCCTGGGCAACTCGCTCAAGAGACTGCGTGAACCGAACCTGATCTCCATCTTCATCGGTATCGCTTTGGGTGTACTGGTGGGGAGCATACCCTTCATGATCCCCGGTATCCCGCAGCCGGTGAAGCTGGGACTGGCGGGCGGACCCCTTATCATCGCCATCCTGATCAGTAAGTTCGGCCCCCGATACAAGCTGGTTACCTACACCACCATGAGCGCCAACCTGATGCTGCGCGAGATTGGCATCGCCATCTTCCTCGCCTGTGTGGGGCTCGGTGCCGGCGGTAACTTCGTAGAGACAGTGGTCAACGGCGGTTATATCTGGGTTGGTTATGGGGTGATCATCACCCTGCTGCCACTGTTGATCATCGGCGTGATCGGTCGCAAGATCTGCAAGCTGAATTTCTTCACACTGATGGGATTGATCGCGGGGAGCATGACCGACCCTCCCGCGCTGGCCTATGCCAACGCCAGTGCCGGCAATGATGTGCCGGCAGTGAGCTACGCCACGGTTTATCCGCTCACCATGTTCCTCAGGGTGATCACGGCTCAGCTGCTGATTCTTATATTTCTCTGAATGAGCCCCTCAACCTGAACAGAACTCTTCTGATCGGTCGCAATCGATTGCATACGTTTCTTTCGAAAAAATGATCACAATCGTTTCATTCCCTTCCTTTCCATCGTAGATTTGTGGTCGGGGACTACAATTTAATACTAAGATCATCTCTATGGGATCCCATCCCTTGACATTGAGCTTAACAAAAGGATCGGAATGGCACTACTCACATTTAATCTCGAATATCATACAACCTGGGGACAACAGGTATACCTCTGCGGATCAACACCCGAACTGGGTCAGTATGATGAGGAGAAGGCGTTACCGCTCCTGTTGGATGGTGACAGGTGGAGTGGCTCTGTAAAGATGATGGCTACCGATACCCTTCGCTATTATTACCTGATCCGGCAGGGAAACAGCACCATCCGGCGTGAATGGGGGGAGCACAGACGTCTGCATGTCATCAAAGGCAGAAGAGAATATGTTGTGCAGGATCACTGGAACGACAAGCCCTACCATGCTTACCTCTACTCGTCCGCCTTCACCGGGAGCATCTTCTTTCATCGCAAGGAACCGCTCCCGATGAAATATTACTCTCGCTCACTGCTACTGAATGTGATATGCCCTTTTGCTGACCGCAACCAGGTGGTGGCTCTTTGTGGCGATGGTGAGCTGATGGGTGGCTGGGATCCCGTAAAAGCAGTGGCTCTCACCTGCGTGAACGACGGTGAATGGCAGCTGCTGCTCGATGCAAGCCTGTTGCCCGACACCAGTGAATACAAGTTCATCATCATGGACCGGAAAAAGGGAGAGGTGGTGCACTGGGAAGAAGGTGCCAACAGGGTTCTGGATGCCACCGTCGCCCGCCAGGCTGGCACCGTAGCTGTGGAGATGTCGATCCATTATCGCTATCCCGGTTTCACCTTTAAAGGTACCGGTACCGCTGTGCCGCTATTCTCGCTGAAGACAGAGCAAAGCTTCGGCATTGGTGATTTCGCCGATCTGCGCAAGATGATCGACTGGGCATCGGAGACCCGTCAACAACTGATCCAGCTCCTGCCGGTAAATGATACCACCACCACCAAGACATGGAAGGATTCCTATCCCTACAGCGCCATCTCCATCTATGCACTCCATCCCATCTATCTCGGGTGCAGTGATTATCCGTTGAAAAAGAAGCAGAAGAGCAGGAAATACCTGGCAGAGGCTGCCGCCCTTAACCGCAGGAAGGAGATCGACTATGAACAGGTGCTGCAGCTTAAGACAGCCTACACACGGGATCTCTATCTTGAGATAGGGCAGGAGGTGCTCTCCTCCGACTCTTTCGAATCCTTTTTTGAGAAAAACAGACCGTGGCTGTTTCCCTATGCCTGTTACTCTATCCTGCGCGATCGTTTTGGCACTGCCAACTTCAGGGAGTGGAACCATTACGCTGTCTACAACGAGTCGAAACTGAAAGAGATGCAGGAAACCGATCCACAGGCTGCCGAAGAGATGCGATACTGGTATTTCGTGCAATACCTGCTTCACCAACAGTTCTCATCGGTGAAAGAGTATGCCCATGAGAGGGGGGTTACCCTGAAGGGCGATATCCCCATCGGGATCAGTCGTGACAGCATCGATGCATGGAACGCACCCGACCTGTTCAATATGGATACCCAAAGCGGTGCTCCTCCTGATGATTTCTCCTTCTTCGGTCAGAACTGGGGGTTCCCCACGTACAACTGGCAGGCCATGGAAGAGGAGGGGTTCGCCTGGTGGATCAACCGCTTCCGAAAAATGGCGGACTATTTCGATGCCTATCGCATCGATCATATCCTGGGATTCTTCCGCATCTGGGAGATACCACTCCATGCCGTGCAGGGGCTGCTGGGTCATTTCAGTCCCGCACTTCCATATTGGCCTGAAGAGATAAACCGTGCGGGTATCCCCTTCGACGAGGAGCGTATGGTGAAACCTTTCATCCATGAACAGTTTCTGACCGATATCTTTGGTGAGTATGCCGAAGAGGTGAAGAGCCGCTATCTGGATGTTACCGGTTGGCAGCGTTTCTGCCTGAAGCCCTTCTGTGATACCCAACGTAAAATCAAGCAACTGTTTGAAGATATGCAGGATGAGAAGTCAGTACGGCTTCGCGACGGCCTCTATTCACTCTGCACTGAGGTGCTATTCGTAAGAGACCCGTTCGACCAGAACCGCTTTCATCCCCGAATCACAGCCCAATATTCCTATTCTTATCGTTTTCTGGATGATCAGGTGAAAGAGTCTTTCAATCGTATGTACAACGATTTCTTTTATCATCGTCACAACTATTTCTGGCGGGAGCAGGCAATGAGGAAGTTGCCGGTATTGATCTCATCCACCCCAATGCTGGTCTGCGGGGAGGACCTAGGGATGGTGCCTGACTGTGTCCCTTCCGTGATGCAGGAGCTGCAGATGCTGAGCCTGGAGATTGAGCGGATGCCGAAGAATCCCGATCTGCGCTTCACCAACCTGGAGTGGCTGCCCTACCATTCGGTATGCACCACCTCCACGCACGACATGTCGCCGATTCGCAGCTGGTGGCTTGAAAACAGGGAGGTGACACAGCAGTACTACAACGAGGTGTTGCATCATGAGGGAACGGCACCTCAAGAGTGCACGCCGGCGCTCTGCCACGAGATCATCACTGCCCATCTCCGTTCATCAGCCATGTGGGTGATCCTGCCCTGGCAGGACTGGATGTCGCTCGATGCACAGCTGCGCAATCCCGATGCTTCTGCCGAACGAATCAACATCCCGGCCAACCCCGAGCATTACTGGCGCTACCGGATGCATCTCTCCATTGAAGAGCTGCTGGAGGAAACCGCATTCAACCAACAGGTGGCCCGGATGAGTCACAGAGTGTAATCATTCATACTATTAAGAGAAACCACAAAAAAGAAAAGAGACTGTCCGGATGAACAGTCTCTTTTCAAATAATAGGGAATCAAGGGGTTTATGCCTTTCCGGCACTTCCCAACACCTTTTCTGTCTTATGCATGTAGAGTTTCTTCAGCTCATCGCGGGCCGGTCCCAGGTACTTGCGGGGATCAAACTCACCCGGCTTGTTGGCGAACACCTCGCGTACGGCAGCTGTCATCGCCAGACGTCCGTCCGAGTCGATGTTGATCTTGCAGACGGCTGACTTGGCAGCCTTGCGCAACTGCTCTTCGGGGATACCGATGGAGTCATCCAGCTTGCCACCATACTTGTTGATGGTTTCTACATACTGCTGCGGTACCGACGAGGAACCGTGCAGCACGATGGGGAACCCGGGAATACGTTTCTCAATCTCCTCAAGGATGTCGAAACGCAAGGGGGGCGGTACCAATACACCTTCTTCGTTGCGGGTGCACTGATCGGGAGTGAATTTGAAAGCACCGTGTGAGGTGCCGATGGAGATGGCCAGTGAGTCAACACCGGTACGCGACACAAAGTCGACCACTTCATCGGGTTCGGTATAGGTGTGGTGCTCAGCCTGTACATCATCTTCGATGCCGGCCAGCACACCCAGCTCACCCTCTACCGTCACATCATGCTGATGGGCATATTCCACCACTTTCTTGGTGAGTGCGATGTTCTCTTCGTAGGGAAGATGTGAACCGTCGATCATTACCGAGGAGAAACCACTCTCAATACAGTCCTTGCAAAGCTCGAAGCTGTCACCATGGTCAAGGTGCAAGACAATGGGAATCTCACATCCCAGTTCCTTGGCATATTGTACCGCTCCTTGTGCCATGTAGCGCAACAGCGTCTGATTGGCATACTTGCGGGCTCCGCTCGACACCTGCAGGATCACGGGCGATTTGGTTTCCACACAGGCCGAAACAATGGCCTGCAACTGTTCCATGTTGTTGAAGTTGAAAGCCGGGAGGGCATAACCTCCATCAACCGCTTTCTTAAACAACTCCTTTGAGTTTACGAGACCCAATTCTTTATAACTTACCATGAGCTAATTGTTTTAATTTAGACTATAATCGAAAATAATATCACAAAAATACGATTTTATCTGCAATTAATGAAATAATTTCCTGAAAGAGTCATTAAAAATGATTATTGACACACCCGATGTCATCAGAAACAGATACAATAAAAATGCATTATGCGGTTGCTTTTTTTATTTTTCTTTCTATTTTTGTAATGCTGGTCAGCTACCTACCCATCATCAATCAATGTGGATCTGTCTGCAACCATGCGTCACCTTTTCTAATATTATTATTGTCAATATCTTACATTTTTTATTATGATTATTGGAATACCGAAAGAGATCAAAGTGCAGGAAGGCAGGGTTGCCATGACTCCCGCCGGCGTGAAGGAACTGACCCGCAGAGGGCATACCGTCTATGTGCAGAAACAGGCGGGTGTAAACAGTAACCTGCCGGATGAACGCTATCTGTTGGCTGGCGCTCAGCTGGTGGAGACCATTGAAGAGGTCTACGCGCTGGCCGATATGATTGTGAAGGTTAAAGAACCACTGGAGAGTGAGTACAAGCTGATCCGTAAGGGCCAGATAGTCTTTACCTATTTCCATTTTGCCTCCGATAAGAAGCTGACCCAGGCAATGATCGACAGCAGATCGATCTGCATTGCCTATGAAACAGTGATGGACCGGCAGAGAGCGCTGCCGTTGCTCACCCCCATGAGCGAAGTGGCAGGCAGGCTCTCGGTACAGCAGGGGGCGAAATACCTGGAGAAGCCGCAGGGTGGCAAAGGGATCCTGCTGGGAGGTGTGCCGGGTGTGCAGCCGGCCGAGGTGATGATTATCGGTGCCGGCGTTGTGGGCTCGAATGCCGCGCTGATGGCAGCAGGCCTGGGGGCAAACGTGAAAATACTGGATATCAATCTGAACCGTCTTCGTTATCTCTCAGAGGTGATGCCGGCAAATGTCAAGACGCTCTACTCCACCGAGATGACCATCACCGATTCACTGAAGAGCGCTGACCTGGTGATTGGGGCAACGCTCATCGTAGGCGCCAAGGCACCCCATCTTGTCTCCCGCGAGATGCTCAGGGTGATGACTCCCGGCACGGTGATGATTGATGTGTCGGTTGATCAGGGTGGTTGCTTCGAAACCACGCGGCCTACCACACACACAAACCCCATCTATGAAGTAGAGGGTATCATTCACTATTGCGTAGCCAATATCCCCGGTGCGGTGCCCATCACCTCCACGCGCGCGCTGACCAATGCCACGATGCCCTATGTGATCAGACTTGCTGAGCTTGGATGGGAACAGGCTTGTCGTCACTATGAGGACCTCAGGCAGGGGCTCAATATCCTCGACGGGGAGGTCGTTTATAAAAGTGTGGCTGACTCACTCGATCTGCCTTATAGAAACCTGAATTGGTAAACCCGAAACAGGCACAGGGTCCGTCTCACGCATATCGACCTGTTGAGACTATCGAACCCGTCAGCAAAAAGGGATCAATCGTGAAAGATTATCCCTTTTTCCTTTGCAGATAAGGAAAAATTATTTTTCTTTGTTTACCTTATTTAGGACATTTTTTTTACGGGATCTTATTCACAGCATCACAATGGAAAATTTTAACAAAGATACCGAGATACAAATAGAACTGAGCGAAGAGGTTGCACAGGGTACCTACTCCAATCTGGCAGTCATCTCACATTCAGCATCGGAGTTCGTGGTCGATTTTATCCGCATCGTGCCCGGTATGCAGAAAGCCAAAGTGAAGTCCAGGATCATTCTGACGCCTGAACATGCGAAACGGCTGCTGCATGCACTGAAAGACAACATCGACAAGTTTGAGCAACAAAACGGACCTGTCCGCATTCAGAACGACCCGGGCTTCCTGCCGCCCCTGGGCGGCATCGGGCAGGCCTGAGAAGTATCACACCCTCATTCATCACTGCTATTATGGAAGTAGAGACAAACGAATCACCCGCCAGGTTTAACTGGTTCACCATGTTCTGGTCAGGCTTCAACAACATGAGCCGCACGAGCAAGACACTCTGGATCGTAGCCATCGTGAAGCTGGTGATCATGTTTTTCATCCTGAAACCCTTCTTTTTCCCCAATGTGCTGGAAACGAATTACGACAATGAGGAGGACAAGGCAGAGCATGTCCGCACGGAGCTCTTCAGAAAAGCACCGGCAACAGAATAAACCAATTGCATTGAACAAACGTAAATAAAACCAAATATCTATGGATCTATTAGCTGCATCTGCTGTAAATTGGTCGAGGGCGCAATTTGCGCTGACGGCCGGCTATCACTGGCTCTTTGTCCCTCTCACCATCGGACTGGCACTGATCATGGCCATTATGGAGAGTCTCTATGTGAAAACGGGGGACGAGAAATGGAAAATCGCCACCAAGTTTTGGCAGAAGATCTTCGGGATCAACTTCGCCATCGGCATCGCCACCGGTATCATCCTCGAGTTTCAGTTCGGCACCAACTGGTCGAACTACAGCTGGTTCGTGGGCGATATCTTCGGTGCACCCCTCGCCATCGAGGGTATTTTCGCCTTCTTCATGGAGGCAACCTTCGTATCAATCATGTTCTTCGGATGGAACAGGGTCAGCAAAAAGATGCACCTGGCATCCACCTGGCTGGTCTTTGTGGGTGCCTCCCTCTCCGCCTTCTGGATCCTGGTGGCCAACGCCTGGATGCAGTATCCCATCGGCATGGAGTTCAACCCCGAGTCGGTCCGTAACGAGATGACCGACTTCTGGGCCGTAGCCTTCTCACCCGTGGCTTATAACAAGTTCCTGCATACCACCTTCTCCTGCTGGGCCGTGGGCGCCGCTTTCGTGGTAGCCATCTCCGGCTGGTACCTGCTGAAAAAGAGACATGCCGATTTTGCGGTAAAAAGTATGCTGATCGGTTCTATTGTCGGCCTGGTAGCCTTTGTGATGCTGGCAGTCACCGGTGATGGTTCAGCCTATCATGTAGCCCAGAAACAGCCGATGAAGCTGGCAGCCATGGAAGGGCTCTACGAGGGGAAAGAGGGTGCCGGCCTGGTGGCTGTGGGTATGCTCAACCCTGCAAAGGAGCGCTACAACGATGAGGCGGATCCCTACATCTTCAAGATTGAATTACCCAAGCTGCTGTCACTGTTGGGCTATCGCAACATCAACGCTTTTGTACCCGGCATCGTGGACATCGTTGACGGCGGCTATACCCTGCCTGACGGAACGACGGCCCTCTCCTTTCAGGAGCGGCGTGAGAGAGGTCTGACAGCCATCAAGGCGCTTGCCGACTATCAGGTTGCCAAAGAGGAGGGACGGGATGCCGACGCGGCCAACCACGAGACCATCCTGCGGGAGAACTATGCGCATTTCGGGTATGGGTACCTCCAAACAGAAGAGGATCTGATACCGAACGTGCCGCTCACCTTTTACAGCTTTCACCTGATGGTGATGATCGGGATGTATTTCATCCTCTTCTTTGTGGTGATGCTCTATTTCCTCTATAAAAGAGATATGGTTAAGAGCCGCTGGCTGCACTACGTGGCCCTCTGGAGCCTCCCGCTGGCCTACATCGCCTCCGAGCTGGGATGGGTGGTGGCCGAGGTGGGACGACAGCCCTGGACCATCCAGGATATCCTGCCGGTGCAGGCTGCCTCATCGGCCATATCGTCGCAGAACGTGATCACCACCTTCATCCTCTTCGCGGTGCTTTTCACCGGTCTGCTGATTGCCGAGGTGACGATCATGGTGAAGCAGATCAGGAAAGGACCCGACAGCGAAGGGCTGAAAGCGTGATTTCATCAAGGTTGAACGGATTTAAAGAACAATATTATGATCACATACGAATTTCTACAACAATACTGGTGGTTCATCATGTCTCTTCTCGGCGGCCTGCTGGTGTTCCTGCTCTTCGTGCAGGGAGGACAATCGATGCTGCACTCTCTCTCCCGGAAAGAAGATGAGAAGAGACTGCTGGTGAATGCCCTCGGCAGAAAATGGGAATATACCTTCACCACGCTGGTGACCTTTGGCGGTGCCTTCTTCGCCTCTTTCCCGCTCTTCTATTCCACCAGCTTCGGCGGTGCCTACTGGGCCTGGATGATCCTGCTCTTCTGCTTTGTGTTGCAGGCGGTGTCGTACGAGTTTCAGTCGAAACCGGGTAACATATTCGGGGTAAGGACCTATCGCATGTTCCTCTTCATCAACGGATTGCTCGGCACCTTCCTGCTGGGAGTGATGGTCGCCTCCTTCTTCACCGGCTCCGAGTTCACTGTGGGCAAGGGCAACATCGCCGGCCTGGGAACCGCCGGTCCGGTGATCAGCCAGTGGCAGAACCCGCTGCACGGCCTGGAGCTGCTGGGTAACCTGCGTAACCTCACACTGGGGTTTGCCGTCTTCTTCCTGGCACGTACCCTGGCCAGCCTCTTCTTCGTGAACCGCCTCAGTCATGAGGTGCTGGAGAAACGCTCCCGCAAGTTTGTGCTGTTCAACGGGCTCCCCTTCGTGGTTCTTTTTCTGATCTTCCTGATCTGGACCCTGTTGGCCGAAGGGTATGCCGTTGATCCTGCCACGAACGTGGTCTCATTGGAGAAGATGAAATATCTGCACAACTTTGTTGAGATGCCCCTGGTGATGGCGCTCTTCCTCCTGGGCGTAGCGGCTGTCCTTTACGGTATCATCCACACTGTTTTCAGCGGATCCTTTAAAAAAGGGATCTGGTTCTCCGGCGCCGGCACCATCGTCACGGTGACCATGCTGCTGCTGGTTGCCGGCTATAACAACACCGCGTTCTATCCTTCATCGTTCGACCTGCAGAGCTCGCTCACACTGCAAAACTCCTCCTCGAGCGAGTTCACCCTCTCGGCGATGGCAGTGGTATCGCTCTTCGTGCCGGTGGTAGCCGCCTACATCTTCTATGCCTGGCGTGCGCTCGAACGCAGGAAGCTGAGCCTGGAGGACCTTAACAGTGATGGTCATACCTACTAGACTCACTGTGACCTGACACAAAAGGGTGGGTGCATCTCCGTGCAGCCCCCCTTTTGTGTTCTCTGCTCATTTTAGCGTACCAAAAGGGTATGATGTCGATAAATAAGTGTAATTTTGCAGGAGAATATAACCGTTTTCTTTTTATGGGGAGAAGATTTTTCTACGTGCCGTTAAGCGTGCTGCTACTCGCAACCACCTGTCTGGTCAGCTCCTGTGGTCAGGGTGGAGGTGGTATCTCACACGCAACCAATAAACTGACACTCGACACCATCCTGGTTGACTCTCGTCATCACCTGGAGGGGGATACGACCAAACCCTACTGCGATATCCATGTCTCCTTTGTCTATCCCATTGAGAGCCAGATTGCAAACCTGGATAGCCTGCAACACTTCTTTGTGTCAACGCTCTTTGGGCCTGCGTATGAGGATCTGACTCCTGCAGATGCCGTGGAGGCATACATAAAAAGTTATGTGGATAACTACAACCGTGATGCCGTCATCTACCGTGAGACAACAGGCAACAGCGGAGTGCCGTACTCATTGTTGCCGGAGCACAATCATGAAGGGAACGGAGATGCTGACTCCGACCGCTTTTATTCCTATTACGAAAACATCTCCAATTCAATTGTATACAACCGCAATGAGCTGATCTCCCTTCAGGTGAAGCAGTCGAACAACAAGGGTGGGGCAGCCTCCTACCAGCTTTTCCGCAACCATGTCTATAACCTCAGAAAGGGATCACCGGTGCCTGAGAGCGATCTCTTCAACGCCGGTTACGACACCGCTCTGCGGCAGATCATCATCGCATCTCTCCTGGAACAAAACAGGGTGAAAAGCATTGATGAGTTGGAAGAGCTGGGTTTCTTCGGCATACAGGAGATCCTGCCCAACAAGAACTTCCTGCTGAACGAAGAGGGGATCATTTATACGTTCAACAAAGGAGAGTACTCGGCATATCAGCTCGAGGCGCCTGAGATTCTGATCCCCTATGGGGCAATACGATCCCTGTTGAGAGAGAACAGCATTGCATCCAAACTGGCCAACCTGAAGTGAAACAGATCATACAATATTTCCCCTGGCTGAGCGAAAAGCAGAACCATCAGTTCGAAGCACTGTCCGCTCTGTACAAGGAGTGGAACAGCAGGATCAACGTCATCTCCCGAAAGGATATCGACAACCTCTACCTGCATCATGTGCTGCACTCACTGGCCATCGCCAGGTATATGACCTTCGCTCCCGGCACTCGCATCATGGACCTGGGTACAGGTGGCGGGTTCCCCGGGATTCCCCTGGCGATCCTCTTCCCGGAGTCACATTTTCTGCTGCTCGACAGCATAGGCAAAAAGATACGGGTGGTACGCGAGGTTGCTGATGCCATTGGACTGAACAATGTGGAGGCGATACACGCACGTGCCGAGGAGGAGAAACGGACGTTTCACTTTGTGGTTAGCCGTGCGGTGATGCCTTTGCCGGAGCTGATACCCCTTGTTCGTAAGAATATTGAGAAAGAACAGATCAATGCGCTGCCCAACGGCATCATCTGCCTGAAAGGGGGTGACCTGACAGCAGAACTGCATCGCTACAGACATATAGCTGATGAGGTGACCCTCACCCACTATTTCTCCGATCCCTTTTTCCAGACGAAGAAGCTTGTGTATGTGCCGATGGGATGAGCGTAGGAACGCACGAAACAAAACAGAGCAATGGTATGAAGATCAAGACATTCGAATTCAACCCGCTGGGTGTCAACACATATGTGCTGTCGGATGAGACGAAGGAATGCGTGGTCATCGATGCTGCATTTTTTTATGCCGATGAACAGGAGCTTCTGTTCAACTATATCCTGGATCATGACTTTGTGATCAGCCACCTGATCAATACCCATCTTCATTTTGACCATCTTTTTGGGGTGAATGCACTTGCAGAACAGTATGGTCTCACCCTCTGCTATCATCCCGACGACGCTTTTCTGCTGGAAGGTATCCCCTCACAGATGCAGATGTTTGGATTCCCCTCCCTGCATGCCGATTACAGGCCTGCCGAAGGCAGACTGCTGAAGGAAGGTGATCTGCTCACCTTCGGAAACAGCACACTTCAAACGCTGCATGTGCCCGGTCATTCACCCGGGAGCGTCGCTTTTTATGAGGCTGGGATGGGTGTGCTCTTTAGCGGTGATGCGCTCTTCCATTCAGGGATTGGCCGCACGGACCTGCCGCAGGGTGATTATCAGATGCTTATTGAAAGCATACGAAGCAAGCTCTTCACCCTGCCTGATGAAACGGTCGTATATCCCGGCCATGGCCCCTCAACCACCATCGGTTATGAGAAACGACACAACCCGTTTGTCAATATGAACCAAAATGAATGAACCCAATCATAACAGTTAGAGTAGCAATGGAACATTTCAAATATCGCCATATAGGCATTAGTGAAGCCGATAAACAATCGATGCTGGAGAGCCTGGGAGTGAACGGTATGGATGAGCTGATCGAACAGACCATCCCTCAGGATATACGACTGGCTAAACCCCTTTCACTGCCCGCAGCACTCACCGAGCAGGAGTATGCCGGTGAGATTGCACAGCTTGCCGCCCGCAACAGGGTGTATGCCTCCTACATAGGGATGGGCTGGTACGATACCATCACGCCCGCACCCATCTACCGCAATGTGTTTGAGAATCCGGTGTGGTACACCTCTTACACCCCCTACCAGGCGGAGATCTCACAAGGACGACTGGAAGCACTCCTCAACTTCCAGACCATGGTGAGCGAGCTCACCGCACTGCCGCTCTCAAACAGCTCACTGCTCGACGAGGCTACTGCCGCCGCCGAGGCCGCTACCATGATGTATGGGTTGCGCAGCCGTGAACAGGTGAAGCAGAATGTGGAGACCCTCTTCCTGGATGAACAGCTCTTCCCCCAGACGCTGGCCGTGCTCCGTACGCGCATGCGCCATACCGGTATCGAGATCATAACGGGTGATTATAAGCGTTTCACTTTTGAGAAACCCTGCTTTGGGGCGATCCTGCAGTACCCCAACAGCGAAGGCAGCGTGGTGGACTACCGTGCATTCACTGAAAAGGCGCATGCTGCCGACTGTAAGGTGGCCGTGGCGACCGATCTGATGGCGCTGGTGCTGCTCACCCCTCCGGGAGAGTGGGGCGCCGATATCGCCTTCGGCAGCAGCCAGCGCTTCGGTGTCCCGATGTTCTACGGGGGACCCTCAGCCGCTTTCTTTGCCACCCGCGACGAGTACAAGCGTTCCATGCCGGGACGTATCATCGGCATCTCCAAAGATGCCAACGGCAGAGAGGCGCTGCGTATGGCCCTGCAGACACGGGAGCAACATATCAAGCGGGAGAAAGCCACCTCCAACATCTGTACCGCCCAGGCGTTGCTGGCAACCATGGCATCCTTTTATGCGGTCTACCATGGGCCGGAGGGACTCAAACAGATTGCCCGACGCATCCACTCCCTCACCTCGCATGTCAGCGATGAGTTGCAGGCGATGGGCTACCGTCAGCTTAACGAGAGCTTCTTCGATACGCTTACCATTCAACTGCCGGAGGGAATCACTGAGGAGGATATCCGTAACCATGCCGATATGCGGGAGATCAACCTGCGCTATTATGGTGACGGCAGAATAGGTGTCAGCCTGGATGAGACCACCAACGACTACCGCGTGCATGAGCTGCTGGCACTCTTTGCCATGGCCGCAGGAAGCTCAAAGGTCTTCATGATTGACGACCTGCCGGAGAAGATCACCCTGCGGGAGGAGCAGCTCCGGAAGAGCGGCTACCTCACACACCCCACCTTTCAACATTACCACACCGAGACGGAGCTGATGCGTTACATCAAGCGGCTGGAACGCAAAGATATCTCACTGGCACACTCCATGATCTCACTCGGCTCCTGCACCATGAAGCTGAATGCCGCCTCGGAGCTGCTGCCGCTGGGACTCCCCGGATTCCAGCGCATACACCCCTTCGCACCCGAAGAGCAGACGGAAGGGTATAAAGAGCTGATCACCGAACTGGAGGAGATGCTGGCTGAGATCACCGGGCTTGCGGCCACCAGCCTGCAACCCAATTCAGGGGCTGCGGGTGAATATGCGGGACTGATCACCATCGCCTCCTATCTGGAGAGCATAGGTGAAGGGGAGCGTAAGGTGGTGCTTATCCCCTCATCGGCACACGGCACCAACCCCGCCAGCGCCGTGCAGGCGGGGTTCAAGCCGGTAACCGTGGCCAGCGATGCGCGGGGTAATGTGGACATGGATGATCTGCGCGGCAAGGTGGAACAGTACCGTGAGGAGCTCGCCGCCTTCATGATCACCTATCCCTCCACGCATGGCATCTTTGAAACGGAGATACGGGAGATGTGCCGCCTGGTACACGAAGCAGGGGGGCAGGTTTACATGGATGGTGCCAATATGAACGCACAGGTGGGATTGACCAACCCCGGCACCATCGGTGCCGATGTGTGTCATCTTAACCTGCACAAGACCTTCGCCATACCCCACGGCGGTGGCGGTCCCGGCGTGGGACCCATCTGCGTGGCGGAGCACCTGGTGCCTTTCCTGCCGGGACATCCTGTTTCACTCGCCACCGAGATGAACAGCGTGGCGGCAGCCGCTTACGGCAGCGCAGGGGTGCTTCCCATCACCTACGGCTATATCCGCATGATGGGGGCCGACGGACTGCGGGAGGCTACCGAAGTGGCGATCCTCAATGCCAACTACCTGGCAGAGAGGCTGAACAGCTCATATGGTATTCTTTACAGAGGGGCTGAAGGCAGGGTAGGGCATGAGCTGATCCTGGATTGCCGCGGCCTGAAAGAGGTCTCCGGAATCACTGAGACCGATATCGCCAAGCGACTGATCGACTATGGGTATCATGCTCCCACACTCTCCTTTCCGGTACACGGCACCCTGATGGTGGAACCTACCGAGAGCGAGAGCCTGGCTGAACTGGATCGCTTTGTGGCGGTGATGGATCAGATCCATGAGGAGATCATTGAGGTGTCACGGGGTGACTATTCACAGGAAGACAACGTGCTGGTGAACGCTCCTCATCCGGAATATGAGGCGGTGGCCGACGAGTGGCAACATGCCTATCCCCGCAGCAAGGCGCTCTACCCACTGCCCTACGTGGCAGAAAACAAATTCTGGGTGAACGTGGCACGGGTTGACAATGCCTTTGGCGACCGTAACCTGGTCTCCTGCCTCTGTCAGCTCTGAAACGGATCATCATGACAGGAGAGAGGGGGTGTCAACAGCTCCCTCTCTTGTTGAGTGTTCACGCTGTTCAGTACAGTTGCGGTATCTCTCCCTTTTCGAAAAGGATCATGGGTGAGCCGGAGATATCTTTTTTGAAGCTGTTGGTGATCTCACTGCTCACCTCTGTCAGAATCACCTTCACCCGGTTCTCCATCACATCGGGATAGGCTCCTGCAAAATGGGCCATCACGGGATGATCGTCCGCCACTCTGTTGTCAACCAGAAAGGCGTCGATGCGATCCATCACCTGCATCATCTGACGATATGAGTAGGTGACCCGCTCCACCTTGAAGTCATCCCCTCCCAGGATGGCGGTCAGCCGTTGTCGGTTGCTTTCAGGATCACCCGTGACGGCAACGACGAATGTGCCGCTGTTGTCGATGAAAGAACCACCATAATAGTCGGGGTAGAGAGCCGGATCCGACTCGCGCTCCATCCAGTCGGCACCGAAGTGTTCCATCAGCGTCTCATGATAAAGCAACGCCTGTTTCTCCCTCTCTGCCGGGGTGATCACTGCCTGCGAGGTGGTGTCGCTGATACCGGGTTCCTCTTTAGCGGCCTCTTTCTTTTGCCCTCCACATGCAAGGAGGAGCAACGTCAGGGCTGCAAGCGGCAGGATTGATCGTTTGTTTGTTTTCATCACTGTGTTGTTAACGATTTTATAGTCATCATTCGGAAAGGCTCTATTCACCTGTTTTTTAGTCTGATCGATCTCATGTTTGTTACAATGAAAAAGAAAGTCAGGTGACGAATGATGGGACAAGAAATATAACAGCCGGTAAGCCGTATTGTTTATGCAGTGATGGGACAATCACGATGACCTTCACGGATTGCATTCTGTTGAGCGGTTCATGAAAAAATGGCGTGAGGGTTCGCACTCACCAGCTTTTGTGTATCTTTGTATCCATAATCATTCAATTCTGTTTATCCTATGAATAGAAACGGTATCCTTTCTGTCGTACTTACCGGTATGGTACTCTTCATCCTGTTCTCGTGCGGGAAAGAGGATATTAGTGAGAATGCCGCCCGTCTGCGGATCAAGCTGACCGATGCGGCTTCACCCGTACTGAAGGAGATGTATCTCGACATTGAGACAATTGAGGTGCTGGCTACCGACAGTGCCGGCAACGAGGGTGACTGGGTGGCTCTCGCATTTACCGGTGGTGAGTACAACCTGCTCAAGCTGATGAACGGCAGAACCGTGCAGCTTACCGACGAGTACTTCCCGTCAGGAGGGAAGATCGACAAGATACGCCTGACGCTGGGCAACAACAACAGGATGGTGACGGTCACCAATGATCCCATCCCGCTACAAAAATCACCCTCCATCACGGAGCACCTGATCATCCATGATGTGGACGCTGCTCTTACCGCCCACTTCATCATCAATGTCGTGATCGATATCAATGCAGCACTCTCAGTGTACGAATTGAACGGAAACTGGTACCTGGACCCCCGCGCCAGGGCTTACCCCGAGACCTGGGGGGGCTCGTTGAGAGGCTATGTGACTCCCCCTGAGGCGTCACCGGTGGTGCTTATCACCCGTGAGGGCGACTCGCTCTTCACCTTTCCCGAAGGAGAGGAAGGAATGTACCTCTTTACCGGACTCCATGAAGGTAAATGGAAGGTGCATCTGATTGCAAACCCGGAGTCGGGCTACCGTGACACCATCTTCTATTCCGACAGCATCCTGCAGGGAAAGATCACCGAGATCACCCCCAAACCTATCCGCCTGTTGGAACAGTAAATAAATGTGATCCATCGGAAACCTTTTTTCAAAAACCCTTTGGAAAAGTGTGCGGCGTGACAGCTGCTCATTTTTTTAATTAAATTTCACACCCACAAAGCTGTAGTGAGTCCCTTCTTTATTATCTTTGCATGAGTGATTGGAGTTCATTACCGATCAATATTATCTAACAATATCATAGAGATGAAAAAATTCCATTTTGCACTGATTTTAGCCCTTCTGCTGGTTGCAGGTAGCTCCTGCAAACCAAAACAGAGTGCGTACAAACAGGTTTATGAAGCAGCCAAGGAGAGAGAGATGCAGCAGACAGCCTCTCAGCCTACCACAGTGGTGAAGGATGCCGCCCCACTGCCTCCGGTTGAAGTCTCCGTACGCAAAGAAAAGGTGGAACCGGTTTACCCGACCGATGCCGCCGGATTAAAACAATACAGTGTGGTGATTGCTTCACTGAGTGTCAAGCTCAACGCAGAATCACTGAAAACGCGGATGGAGAACGAAGGCCACAAGGTGATACTCGCCGAGAACGAACAGGGTATGTATCGTGTCATCATTGCCAGCTACGATGATAAGGCGCAGGCTGCCGCCAAGAGGGAGGAGCTTTACAGCCAGTATTCTGCCAAAGGGAACACCGACTATTTGAGAAGAACATACGGCGTGCCTTTCAATGACCTCTGGATCCTGGAAAGGCAGTATTGACCATTGAACGGTTGATGAATAGATGGTGATTCAGACTGTGAATCACCCTTCTCTCTTTTCCCGCGTGAGGCCAACAAAGAACCAATTAGCTGCCCGTTGTCTGCAATGTGGCAGCTTTTTTTGAATGTGATGACAATGAAGATACGATTTCTGGGTACGGGTACCTCCACAGGTATCCCACAGATAGGTTGCAGCTGCCCGGTATGCCAGTCGACGGACGAGCGGGACAGGAGGCTGCGTTGCTCGGTGGCCATCACGATCGGTGATCAGCGGCTGCTGATAGACTGCACCCCCGACTTCAGGCAACAGATGCTACCCCTGCCGTTCAGACGGATCGACGGGATCCTCTTCACCCATGAGCATTATGACCATACCGGCGGCATTGATGACCTGCGACCTTTCTCACGGTTCGGGACGGTGGATCTTTTCATGGAAGAGCGTCTGGAGAAAACGATAAAAAACAGAATGCCCTACTGTTTCGCTGAAAAGCGTTATGGTGGCATCCCTGATATCCATATCAAGACCATTCGTCCACAACAGCACTTTTACGTGGGTGATACGGAGATTATCCCTGTAAGGCTCTTCCACCACAACCTGCCTATCCTGGGTTTTCGTATCGGTGACTTTGCCTATCTCACTGATGTGAAGAGCATTCCGGATGCGGAGTATGAGAAGTTGCGCGGAGTGGATACGTTGGTGATAAGCGCTCTCCGCAAAACAAACCATATCTCTCATCTGTCTCTTGCAGAGGCGCTCGGTATCATTGAGAACATACAACCGGGCCGTGCCTTCCTCACTCATTTCAGTCACGAGATGGGGTTGCATGCCGACCTGGAGGGTGATCTACCCGCACGGGTCTATCCGGCATACGATGGCCTGGAAATCACCCTTTGACCCATTCTGTTTCGTTTTTTTTAACGATTGGATGCGCAGCGTTTGGACGCTCTGCCCGTCTATCCTGTGAACCCGTTGCACCAATCACGGGAGGGTGTATCATACAGATTCAAAAAAAAACGGTGAGTCGTTTAAACTATCTGCTGCGGGTTGCGTCAGAGAGTAGAGAGTATAACAGTAACAAATATATTATTAACAGGGAGAAACTATGAAAACGAATAAATCATTTTTACTGGCTGTGTTGATGACAGCCATCCCATTTTTCGGTTTCGCCCAGGAATGGGACGATATCTATGCTGACCCTACTCAGCAGGAAACTGCCAGGATAGAGGTGAGAAAACAGGAACCGCCGAAGAAAAAGGTGGTGATCGTGCAGGGCGATGTCTCCAATATGGAAGTGCAAGCCAATGGCAGAGATGTGGATGAATACAACCGGAGGGTGTCAGGTGATGCCCCTTCTGGTGATGAAGCATATGAAAGCGATTCACTCGATTATGAGGAATATCAGTATACCGACCGTATCGTTCGCTTTCACGATCCCGAATCGAGCATCAAGATCACCGGTGCGGACGAAGTGATCCTCTACGTGGGAGACGACCTGTACGATAACTACAATAACCGAGGCTGGGACAACAACTTCTACTTCGGTATGGGCTGGGGTATGGGATACTATCCCTGGTACGATCCTTTCTACGATCCATGGTACAGCCCCTGGTACTACAGTCGCTGGTATGATCCCTGGCACTACGGGTATGGTGGCTATTACGGATGGAACCGCTGGCACAGCCCCTGGTATTACAGCCGCTGGCACAGTCCCTGGTATTACGGAGGATGGTATGATCCCTGGTACTACGGGTACGGTGGCTATTACGGGTATGGTGGCGGCTACTCACACGGCTTCTACGACGGTTATTACAGTAGCCTGACACACAACCGCTCCGGCAGAAGCACCGGTGTCTATCGTACCAGCTCAGCCAACAGGAACAGCTCACTCACCGCCGGACTCTCTGGACGGTCGTCAGCAGCAACACGTTCAGCACTCTCCGGCAGAAATGCGACAACCAATACGCGTAGTGCCCTCTCCGGCAGAAGTGCCACGGCGGGCAGCCGCAGCGTTACCACCTCACCCAGAACACGTATCATCGACAACAACGGCAGGGTACTGGACTCCAGAACAGGACGGGTAATTGATCGGAGTGGTACCACCCGCAACAGATCGGTTTACGGCACCACACCCAACAACCGCACGGAAAGCTATTCCACCAGCAGAAGCAGCAGTAACAACAGAACCTATCAGCGGAGCTCCACTACATCCGGAAGAAGTGGCACATCCTATCAGCGTTCCACCACCACCAACCGGAACAGGAGTTACAGCACTCCCTCATGGAGTACACAGTCGAACCGTTCATCCACATACAGCACACCCTCGAGGAGCAGCTCCTCCTCAAGAAGCTCTACCTACTCGACACCCAGCCGCAGCTCCTCATCGAGCTCCGGATCATCTGGTCGCAGCTCCTCATCGAGCTCCGGATCATCCGGTCGCAGTTCCGGCGGTAGTCGCAGATAGTTTCGAACACACATAATGTCAACACAATATGAATAAATTCACATATCTTGTCAGCACGTTGCTGATTATCTCCAGCTCCCTTCTGGCACAGGGTGAGGTCGATGCCCTGCGATTCTCGCGTGAAGGACTCTACGGTACGGCGCGTGCCATGTCGATGGGTGGTGCATTCGGTGCGCTGGGTGGCGATCAGAGCGCTATCGCTATCAATCCCGCCGGCATCGGTGTGTATCGTAGTTCAGAAGTGGTTGGTACCTTCAACCTGTCGGGAAACCAATCGGTTGTGGGTGACCAGACAGCCAATAAGAGCCGTTTCAATATGGACAACCTCGGCTTCGTCGGTTACTTCCCGCTGCGCAACGATGCGATGCCGCTGATCAACTTCGGCTTCTCATACAACAAGCTGCAGTCGTTCGACAGGAATATCTCTGCAATCGGTACTGCCAAAGGCACGTTGCTCGATTACATCTCCAAAAACAGCGCCGGGTATGACCCGAGCTACCTGAAGATGGATGATAATCAGCCCGATCCCTTTATGGAAATGCCCTGGCTACCGGTGCTGGCGTACAATTCCTATCTGATCACACCGGTCAACGGAGGGGATCGGTATGATCCTGTGAATACAGGAGGGGAAAGAGCCATCAATGAAATCCGTATGAATGAACGGGGTCATATTGACAACTACGACTTCACGGTGGGTACCACCCTGGGCAACGTGATTAACCTGGGCTTTGCCCTCTCCATCAAGGATATATCCTATAACCTCACTTCTGACTATCTGGAGGATTATAACAGCGGTGGCTACACCCTCACCAACTGGCTCACCACCAGCGGTGCCGGTGTAAGCGCCAAGTTCGGGGCGATCTACCGGCCGGTGAACGAGCTGCGGCTGGGACTGGCCTACCATACCCCGACCTGGTACGCTTTTACTGAGACCTACGAGGCGGAGATAGATGATGACATGGGAGCCTACGTGAATAATCCGGATTATAAACCGGGACAGACCTACTCGGCTCGCTTCACCAACGACTATGACCTGAAAACACCCGGTAAGCTGGTGGCCAGCATTGCCACGGTGCTCGGGAGCCGGTTCATTGCCAGTCTCGACTATGAGCTGACCGATTATTCATCCATGAAGCTGATGGTGCCGTCTGGAGCCAATGAAGAGGGGGATTGGTATGAGATCGATAACGAATACATCGCAATGGATTTCCGGCCGGCAACCACCATACGTGCCGGAATGGAGTATCGTTTCACCCAGCAGTTCTCGGGCCGTCTCGGCTATGCCTGGATGCAGAATCCCTACGATACTACTTTCCGGGAGAGCGGCGACGCTGCCATCGCCGGATCGAACACCATCTACCGGATGGAGGGGGATACCCAATATTTCACCGGAGGATTGGGTTATCGCTTCAACCGCAATTTCTTCCTCGATTTTGCGTTGGTATACGAAACCCGGACCGATGACCTTTATCCCTTTCCCAACCTGTATACTGCCAATCGTGGTCAGTTGGTGATCGACGCTACTCCTTTTGAACTGAAAAACAGCAATGTGAAGGGGTTGATCACGCTGGGATACAAGTTTTGAATGTGATCACTGAAAATATTTTGCAGAGCCGGGAGATCAACTCCCGGCTTTCTTTTTTCGGTATTGCATAAATATCGTACCTTTGTCACACACAACCAATTTTTAGTATCAGCCTCTATGGAACAGCAAAAAGGATATCTGTCAACCGACGATAAAAGAAAAGTGACCACTCATCGCCTGCTGGAAATGAAACAGCGGGGAGAGAAAATATCAATGCTCACGGCATACGACTATTCAATGGCTACGGTGATCGACCAGGCCGGTATGGATGTGATCCTGGTGGGCGACTCGGCATCGAACGTGATGGTGGGCAACACCACCACGCTTCCCATGACCGTTGAGCAGATGATCTACCATGGTAAGGCGGTGATGAACGGCGTGAAGAGAGCCATGGTGGTGATTGATATGCCCTTCGGCAGCTACCAGGGAAACCCGCGCGAGGCGGTAGCCAACGCGGTGCGCATCATGAAGGAGACCGGGGCTGACTGCCTCAAGCTGGAGGGTGGAAGAGAGATACTGGAGTCGGTGAAACCCATCCTGAGCGCCGGAATACCCATCATGGGGCACCTGGGACTGATGCCTCAGTCGATCAACAAGTACGGCACCTACGCCGTCCGTGCGGAGGATGAGCTCGAAGCATCCAGGTTGATCGACGATGCACATCTCTTACAGGAAGCAGGGTGCTGTTCCCTGGTACTGGAGAAGATACCGTCACAACTGGCCAGGAGGGTAGCGGAGGAACTGATGATCCCGGTCATCGGTATTGGTGCCGGTCCTCATGTAGATGGCCAGGTACTGGTGATGCATGACATGCTGGGACTGAATAAGGGCTTCTCACCGCGTTTCCTGCGCCGCTACGCCAATTTATTCGATGAGATAACCCTTGCCGTCCAACAGTATGTCAAAGACGTTAAAACGGCTGATTTTCCTTCAGAGAAGGAATCTTACTAGGTTAGTAGGTTAGTAGGTTGGTAGGTTGGTGAGTTGGTAGGTTGGTGAGTTGGTAGGTTGGTAGTTCATAGTTCATAGTTCATGGTTCAAGGTTTGAGGTTCAAGGTTCAAGGTTTGAGGTTCAAGGTTCAAGGTTCAAGGTTCAATGGTTACAGCTCGCCGTACAACGGTATTTCGGTCAGAAACTGGTATTCCAGCGTGCTGAAATCAATCCGGTAGCAGTAGTGGCTGATGCCGTTTGAGACCACGATGTAAGGCACCCGTAGGACACTGTTGTAGCGCGCTACCTGGTCGAACACCTGCTGCGTGATGACCACCTTTGGCTCTTTGTACTCCAGGATCATCAACGGCTCGAGCTGTTTGTCGTAGACCACCGTGTCGCACCGGCGTGAGAGCGAATTGAGCCGTATGGCGGCTTCATTGGCGATGCGTGATGCCGGATAACCTTTCTCGCTTACCAGGTAATGCACGAAATGTTGTCGGACCCACTCCTCCGGCGTCAACGCCACATACTTTCTCCGCAGGGGATCAAATATCTCGTGGAAATCGCCCTTTTTTCGGATTTTAGCTTCAAAGGATGGCAAATTTAACGGGTACATATTGTATCTTTGTTTAGAGAACAGGGTTCGCTCAGAACAAAAATAGCGCTTTTTTATGAGAACGAAACAAGAAATAGTGGAGAACTGGCTCCCACGATATACCAAGAGGTCACTTGTGGATTTCACCAAGTTCATTCTGCTGACTAATTTTCAGAAGTATGTGGAGATCTTCGCGGATCATTTCAACGTCCCTGTTGTAGGTGCCGATGCCAATATGCCCAACGCTTCCGCCGAGGGGATTACCATCATCAATTTCGGGATGGGAAGCGCCAACGCGGCTACTGTGATGGACCTGCTTAGTGCTGTCACTCCTTCGGCGGTACTCTTTCTGGGTAAGTGTGGCGGTCTGAAAGCCCGGAGCGAGCTGGGGGATTACATCCTGCCGATCGCCGCTATTCGGGGTGAGGGGACTTCCAACGACTATTTCCCGCCGGAGGTGCCCTCCCTGCCGGCCTTCAGCCTGCTGCGTGCCGTCTCCTCCAATATCCGCGACTTCGGAAGGGACTACTGGACCGGTACGGTCTACACCACCAACCGCAGGGTGTGGGAGTATGATGATGACTTCAAGGGTTACCTCAGACAGGTGCGTGCCCTGGCGGTAGATATGGAGACCGCCACACTCTTCACCTGCGGCTTTGCCAACCATATCTCCACCGGTGCGCTACTGCTGGTCTCTGATCAGCCACTGATCTCCACCGGTGTGAAAACAGAAAAGAGCGATCAGCATGTCACCGAGATATTCGTGGAAGAACATGTCAAGATCGGCATCAAGTCACTCTCCTCCATCATGAACAATGGTTCCACCATCAAGCATCTGCGCTTCGACTGGTGATCGGCAACAACCCATCAAGAAACATGGCAGCAACAACCAGAAACAGCTACGAGGCTATCTGCGGTGATATCCGGCAGGGACGATTCAAGCCTGTCTACCTGCTGATGGGCGAGGAGGGTTACTTCATTGACCGGATCACCAGCCTGCTGGAAGAAAAGGTGCTCACCGAAACGGAACGTGATTTTAACATGCTCACCTTCTACGGAATCGATTCTGATGTGCACGCCATTATGTCGGCGGCACGTCGTTACCCCATGATGGCTGAACGACAGTTGATCGTGGTGAAGGAGGCGCAGAATCTGCTTCGGTTTGAAGAGCTGGATCACTATGTCAAAAACGCAATGCCCTCAACCGTACTGGTGATCAACTATCGCCACGGCAGGGTGGACAAACGGAAGGCTGTGGTGAAGAATATCGACAAGATCGGGGTGGTGTTTGAATCGAAAAAGCTATACGACAACGAGATACCGCCTCTCATCAATTCCTGGTTCAGGGAGAAGGGGATCACCATCGATGACAAGGCGGCTCAGATGTTGACCGACAACGTGGGAAATGATATCAGCAAACTGATTCCCCAGCTGGAGAAACTGATGGTCTCTCTTCCCGACACGGCGAAGCGGGTCACTGCCGGCCTGGTGGAACAGAACGTGGGCATCAGCAAGGAGTTCAATACCTTCGAGCTGCAGAAAGCGATTATCCGTAAGGATCTGCTTACGGCAAACCGCATCGTGAATCACTTCGGCAAAAACCCGAAGGAATATCCGATGATGGCTACCGTGGCCGTTCTCTTCAACTACTTCAGCAACCTCCTGGAGTGCTACTGGCTGGCTAATCGCGACGAACAGTCGGTGATGGCTGCATTACAGATCAGGAGCTCCTACATTGCACGTGATTACATGACCGGCCTCAGGCATTACAGTGCGGCCAAGGTGATGGAGATCATCTCAGACCTGCGGCGCTTCGATGCCGCCTCCAAAGGGGTGGACAACGTCTCCGCCACGCAGCACGATCTCTTACGTGAGCTGGTCTATCGCATCATGCACTAGTCCTGGCGGATCCAGTCAACGATCTTGTCGCTCAGGGGACTCTCCTTTGGCAATACCACGTCCACCAGGTGCCCCTCCTCATCGATCATGAACTTCTGAAAGTTCCAGGTCACCTCCTGGTCTATCACCCCGTTCTCTGACTTTTGGGTGAGCCAGCGGTAGAGGGGCGCGATATCCTCACCCTTCACGCTGATCTTATCCATCATGGGAAAGGTGACACCATAATTGCCGGTACAGAACTCCATGATCTCCTGGTTCGTACCGGGTTCTTGATTGTTGAAGTTGTTCGACGGGAAACCGATGACTACGAAATCATCCTCCTGATAGATGCTCCAGAGCTTCTGCAGCTCCTCGTATTGAGGCGTCAGTCCGCATCGTGAAGCGACATTCACAACCAGCACCTTCTTTCCCTTCAATGAGGCCAGCTCAAAATCGTTCCCCTCAATATCCTTTACGGTGAAGTCATGCAACGTCCGGGATACATTTGCCTTTTCACTTGCAGGCTGGTCACTTGCTGTTACCTCTGCTCTCTTTCCCTGTTTGTTCTGACCATTGCATCCCTGTGTAGCGAATAATAACAGCCCCAGGATCATCATGACAATCCATCTCTTTTCCATTTGATTCTTTTTAAATGTTCAATTCTGAGGATACGGGAGAGATCACACTGCTGATCTTCCACTTAATCGTCCATTGATAAACAAATGATCCTCCTGAACGGTTCAGTGCCCGCTTCCATTTTTCTGAAGCAATATCCGATACAAAAGAAAAACGACTTAACCTGCAGGAATATAAAGCAGTATACAAATCTAAAGTGGCTGAGAGGAGCGCAAACAGAGAGTTGCCGTCTCTCAGTTCACAAATATGACCATCAGCGGTATTTGAGACGCCTAATATCTCAAATGCCCCCCTGTAATGAGCCCTTGCCATGAATGCTGGATATCTATACACCCGCCGTTCGATATTTACACATTCCTCCAAAGAGTTAATCGGTCATCGATTCCGATACAAATGTGTCCTGGTCTATTTGTTAGGTTTGTGAACCGTTGCGGTGATCGGGGATCCATATCGCGATACAAATATAAAACGACTCGTTTAACAAATCAAACGGCAGATATAGTTAATATCTAAAAATGCACTCTTTTAGATAGTTCCATTCCTGTTTTGAAGTTTAGCATTAGATAATGGCAGGAGTTGCTCACCAATGTGCCTCCTTAATGTTAAATATTTGTGATTAATATATCTTATAATATTTAATATCAGATATATAATGCTATTTAGTAAAGCTTTAATAAATACGAAAGCGACTCAATTATACAACCTGCAGGTCAACCTTGATACAATTGTACACAGTAGTGGATGGATTTGTGGTTTACATATCCATTAGGCTATTTGTTCCATTTGTAAAAAAATATCCATACATTTGTGAAAGTGATATCCCGCTGTATAAATATACATCCATTCCATAAACAGAAATGAAAGAGCGAATCAAGAAGATCATGGAGATTGAGCAGCTGACATCCACACGGTTTGCAGACAGGCTGCAGATAAACCGTGCTGTCATCTCTCACATCCTGAATGGCAGGAACAATCCGAGCCTGGAGGTGGTGACCCGGATACTGGCTGAAATGGAGTACATCAATCCCGAATGGCTGCTCAATGGTACCGGTTCTATTTATAAAGAGGGGGTGGACCCCGATACAATCGGAAACCAGCCCGATCTGTTTCACCAGAATGTACCGGAACAGGATAAGGCTGGAGCACAACCGGAAAATGAGCAGGAAATGGGGGTTAAAGAGCAGTCCGGATCAATGAAAAACATTGAAAAAGAGACGATTGTGACTAGCGATACGCGTGACAGAAAAATCACGCAAATAATCATCTATTACAACGACAACACCTTTGAAACCTTTCAGCCACCCCATCGGTAACATCCCGGTGATCTGATTCCACCATATTGAGCACCTCCGCATCCTGACGAAGGTGGTGGTACCCATTTTTTCATTCCTTTGGTCATATCTGAAAATTATGATGTACTTTTGTAGGGAACAAAGCAATGACCCCGATGAAACAACTCGTTTTCACCATTCGTTCCAACGAACCACTCAATGATCAGAACCATCTGTTAAAGGTAGCCCCCTCCGATAACACACCTCTGCCGTTGATGTTACCCGGCCAGTTTGTGCAGATTTTGGTCGAGAATGCCCCTCACACCTTCCTGAGAAGACCCATATCGATCAACAACCATGATCCGGAGAAAAATGAGATCTGGCTGTTGGTGCAGGTTGTGGGTGAAGGTACCCGGAAGATCTGTGAAATGAAGTGTGGTGATCAGCTCAACATGCTTCTGCCGCTGGGTAATAGTTTCACCATCCCTTCCGCTCCGGGTCATTTCCTGCTGGTGGGCGGAGGCGTGGGAACAGCACCGATGCACTTTCTGGGTAAGATATTGAAGGAGAATGGTTTCACCTGTGACTTTCTCCTGGGAGGTACATCAGAGATGAATATCCTGCAGCGGTCCGAATTTGAACAGATTGGTACCCTCTATTGCACCACCGAAGACGGATCTCTGGGTGAGAAAGGCTTCGTAACCCATCACTCACTGCTGCAGAATAAAGTGTATGACTTTATATATAGCTGTGGTCCCAAGCCGATGATGGTGGCTGTGGCACGTTATGCAAAGGAAAGGGGCATCGGTTGCGAGGTCTCACTGGAAAACCTGATGGCATGCGGCTTCGGTGCCTGTCTCTGTTGTGTGGAAAAAACTACCCGGGGCAATGTATGCGCCTGTACCGAAGGACCTGTATTTGACATAAATGAATTGAGATGGCTGGATTAAAAGTGACAATTGGCGGTATGACGCTGAGAAACCCGGTGATGACCGCTTCAGGTACCTTTGGCTATGGTACCGAGTACACCGATTTCATGGAGCTGGGACGCATTGGTGGTGTCTTTGTGAAGGGCACCACCCTGGAACCGCGACAGGGCAACGACTATCCCAGAATGGCGGAGACACCCTCCGGTATGCTCAACGCTGTAGGCCTTCAGAACAAAGGTGTGGACTATTTCGTGGAGCAGATCTACCCTGTGATCAAAGAATATGATACCCATATGATTGTCAATGTATCGGGATCAACCGTCGAGGATTATGTCGCATGCTCCGAGAGGCTCGCAGCACTGGAGAAGATCCCTGCCATCGAGCTCAATATCTCCTGTCCCAACGTGAAGGAGGGAGGCATGGCCTTCGGCACCTCCTGTGTCTCAGCAGCTCAGGTGACCAAAGCGGTCCGAAAGGTATATCCGGGGACGTTGATTGTCAAGCTCTCACCCAACGTGACCGATATCGCGGAGATCGCACGCTATGTGGAGGCGGAAGGTGCCGATGCGGTGTCTCTGGTCAACACCTTCCTGGGAATGGCCATCGACGCCGAGAGCAGACGACCGAAACTATCCACCATCACAGGCGGACTCTCAGGACCCTGCATCAAACCCATTGCCCTGAGAATGGTCTGGCAGGTCTATCATGCGGTCTCCATCCCGGTGATCGGCATGGGAGGCATCTGCAGCTGGCAGGATGCCATCGAGTTTATACTGGCAGGTGCGACCGCCATTCAGGTGGGCACCTGTAACTTTGTCGACCCCTCGGTTTCGGTGAAGATTGTCGAGGGTATTGACTCCTACCTGCAACGGCACCAGATCGATTCGGTGAATGATCTGGTGGGGGCCATGGAGACCCTCTAAGGATGAGCATGATCACCCCTCCACCCTTTGAGAAAATGAGATGTGGAGGGTTTATTTTATGAATATATCATATTGTACTTTTATTCCCGATTTCCTTTGACAAAATGAACATTTTTTCTATCTTTGTCGATTCAAATTGATTCTTAACAGATAGACTCTATGTCAAAATTGCATATTCCGGAAAGCTACCTGCCGTTGTTGAACCTCAAACAGACGGAGTTGGGTATCAAGAGCATCAAAGATTTCTTCCAGGTGAATCTCTCCTCCGAGTTGCGGCTGCGCAGGGTGACCGCCCCTCTCTTTGTGGAGAGTGGCACCGGCATCAACGATGACCTGAATGGTGTGGAACGACCGGTTCGCTTTCCCATCAGGGATATGGGAGACAAGCAGGCTGAGATCGTACACTCACTGGCCAAGTGGAAACGGTTGACACTGGCCGACTACGAGATTGAAGAGGGATTCGGTATCTACACCGATATGAATGCCATCCGGGCTGATGAAGAGTTGGATAACCTGCATTCACTCTATGTGGATCAGTGGGACTGGGAACTGGTGATCGGTGAAGGTGAACGGTCAGTGGAGTATCTCAAGAGCGTTGTCCGCAGAATCTATGCCGCCATGCTACGCACCGAATATCTGGTCTTCGAGTTGTTTCCTGCCATCACTCCTCAACTCCCTCCCGAGATCACCTTTATCCATTCAGAAGAGCTGTTGCAGCGCTATCCCTCCATGGATGCAAAACAACGGGAGGATGCCATCACAAAGGAGTATGGGGCAGTATTTATCATCGGTATCGGTGCTCCCCTTACCAACGGTGAGCCGCACGACGGACGGGCACCCGATTATGATGACTGGAGCACGGTGGGTGAAAAAGGATACCCGGGACTCAACGGCGATCTGCTGGTATGGAACCCGGTACTGAAAAAATCGGTCGAGCTCTCTTCCATGGGGATACGGGTCGACGCCAGGGCACTGGCCTACCAGCTTAAGGCACGCGGCAAGGAGGAGCGTCTCTCGCTATACTTCCACAAGCGACTGATGAACAATGAGCTGCCTCTCTCCATCGGTGGAGGCATCGGCCAGTCGCGCCTCTGCATGTATTACCTGCGCAAGGCGCACATCGGAGAGATACAGGCCAGTCTCTGGCCCCGCGAGATGCGTGAGGAGGCCCGTCAACAGGGGGTGTTCCTCATCTGAGCATTTGAATGCAGATGCAATACAATCTCTCTCCTTTCCGGAGAGGGATTTTTTTTTGAATCCGTGAAAAGGATTTTGTAATTTCGCAGGATAGAAACAACGAGACGATATGGATGTGAAAATTGAAGAGAGCTGGAAGAGACTGCTACAGGATGAGTTTGATCAACCCTATTTCGGCGAATTGACCCGCTTCGTGAAGGAAGCATACCGTAGCGGGACGGTATACCCGCCGGCTAGGCATATCTTTCGGGCTTTTGACAGCTGTCCCCTGCACAGGGTGAAGGTGGTCATCGTGGGACAGGACCCCTATCATCAGCCGGGACAGGCGCACGGACTCTGTTTCTCGGTGAATGAGGGAGTAGCGCTGCCTCCCAGCCTGCAGAACATCTACAAGGAACTTCAAAACGACCTGGGCAGAGCTGTTCCTGCTTCCGGCAACCTGGAAGGATGGGCTGAGCAGGGGGTGCTTTTGCTCAACGCTACACTGACGGTGCAGGCAAACCATGCCGGATCACACCAGGGCAAAGGATGGGAGCAATTTACCGACAGGGTGATTCACCTGTTGGCTTCCGAACGGGAGAACCTGGTTTTTATCCTTTGGGGAGCCTATGCACAAAGAAAAGGGGAGGGGATAGATACGAATAGACATCTCATCCTTAAATCACCACACCCTTCGCCACTCTCCGCACACCGCGGATTCTTTGGCAATCACCATTTCAGTAAGACCAACGCCTACCTGACGGCCCATGGTAAGGAGCCGATAAGCTGGTAGGATCAGAACCTCTCCAACCCTATCCCACACTACCCTCAAGGCTGATCTGCAGTAGCTTCTGCGCCTCTACGGCAAACTCCATCGGGAGCTTGTTCACCACCTCTTTCACGTAGCCGTTCACGATCAGGCCGATCGCCTCCTCTTCACCCAGTCCACGCTGGTTGCAGTAGAAGATCTGATCCTCGCTGATCTTGGAGGTGGTTGCCTCATGTTCGAGGATGGCACTCGGGTTCTGGATGTCGGTGTAGGGGAAGGTGTGGGCACCACAGTGGTCGGTCAGCAACAGGCTGTCGCATTGCGAGTGGTTGCGTGCGTTCTCCGCCTTCTTCGTCACCTTCACCAGTCCGCGGTAGCTGTTCTGGCTGCTGCCTGCCGAGATGCCCTTGGAGACGATGCGGCTGCGCGTGTGCTTGCCCAGGTGGATCATCTTGCTGCCGGTATCGGCCTGCTGGTGGTTGTTGGTCACGGCCACAGAGTAGAACTCACCCACCGAGTAGTCGCCCGCAAGGATGCAGGAGGGATACTTCCAGGTGATGGCAGAGCCGGTCTCCACCTGTGTCCAGGAGATCTTGGAGTGGTTGCCCTTGCAGAGACCCCGTTTGGTCACGAAGTTGTAGACGCCACCCTTGCCATTCTTGTCGCCGGGGTACCAGTTCTGTACGGTGGAGTACTTCACTTCCGCGTTCTCCAGGGCGACGATCTCCACGATGGCAGCATGCAGCTGGTTTTCGTCACGCATGGGCGCCGTACACCCCTCCAGGTAGCTCACGTACGAGTCATCGTCGGCTACGATCAGGGTGCGTTCAAATTGTCCCGTGTTGGCCGTATTGATCCGGAAGTAGGTGGAGAGCTCCATCGGACATCTTACCCCCTTGGGGATGTAGACAAACGAACCATCGCTGAAGACGGCCGAATTGAGCGCTGCGTAGTAGTTATCCTTATATGGCACCACCGTACCCATGTGCTTCCGCACCAGATCGGGGTGATGCTTCACCGCCTCACTGAAGGAGCTGAAGATGATCCCTTTCTCGGCAAGCACCTCCTTGAAGGTGGTCTTCACCGAGACACTATCCATCACAGCATCAACGGCCACGCCGGTCAGCTGCTTCTGCTCCTCGAGAGGAATACCCAGTCGTTCGAAGGTCCTTAGCAGCTCAGGGTCCACCTCATCGAGGCTCTGGGGTGTCTTGCGCTTGGTGGGATCGGCATAATAGATGATATCCTGAAAATCGATGCGGGGGATCTTCAGGTGAGCCCATTCCGGCTGCTCCATGGTGAGCCAATGGCGGTAGGCCTTCAGGCGGAACTCCAGGAGCCATTCCGGCTCCTCCTTCTTCGAAGAGATCAACCTGATCACCTCTTCATTGAGACCCTTCTCAATCACTTCGGTCTCCACATCGGTGGTGAACCCGAATTTATACTCCTGTGTGGTTAAGTCGTTTAATATCTGATCCTGATCCAGTTCTTGCATAGCTGTCGTGAAATTTATGGGGTCGTTGCGACCGGCTTGAATATGTGTCGGGTGGTAGATGCCGCCCGACTTGTAGTAACAACCGTATGACCGGTTTTGTTGCACAAAGGTAACCCTTTTTCCTCAATTTCGTTGAACGCAGTCAATGAAACCGCTGAATGAACAAATGCCTCCGCAATTCTGTTACTTTAGTTGAAACATCTAAAAATCACTACTACTCAGCACATCATTTCCCGATTGTAGGGGTGTTGTGTTGCCATTATTTAAAAACTAAGTAAAGATGAAAAAAGGAATCCTTTTACTGATGACGCTCTTCGCGACGATAGGCCTCATGGCGCAGTCGCATTACAAAGTAGATCCGGCACACACCTCCGTCAATTTCAAGGTGAAGCACAGCGGTATCACCTTTGTAAACGGCAGGTTTGAGAAATTTGACGGTGGCATCATCGGCAGCCTCGACAAGATGGAAGATGCCAGGGTCTTCTTCAACGTGGAGGTGGCCAGCATCAACACCAGTGTGCCCATGCGCGACGATCACCTGCGCAGTGCCGATTTCTTTGATGCGGAGAATTATCCTGCGATGACCTTCGAGAGCAGTCGCATCGAAAAGGTGGATGATCAGCACTACAAGTTACAGGGGAAGCTGCAGATCAGGGATGTGACCAAGGATGCCACCTTCGACGTGAAGTATGGTGGTCTTGTAAGAGGTGAGAACGGAGCTGAGACTGCCGGTTTTATCGCCAAAAGCAGCATCAACCGACTCGACTACAATGTAGCGTATGATCCTGATGGAGCAGGTATTGGCAAGGAGGTGATCATCACGCTCTACCTGGAGTTCAAGAAAGCCACCCTCTGATACAAAAGCCGGCAGTAGAACCGGAAGTAAATAAAACATTTAAGTTTCGCATGCTCTGTATACAGCTAAATTATCGACTGACAATTTTTTTGAACATGCGAAAGCTCAGTAAATCATATTGTAGAGGAGACCGTCGGGTCTCCTTTATTTTTGTCGCGTGAGGTAGCGGTCGATCACACCCCCGGGAACAAGCAGCTCTCTAAGCCTGGCAAACGGTATTGTCACATCAATGACCCCCATGGCATAGGGAGCAATCTCGTACTGGTTGTAGGTGTAGTGTATCGCGGTGTCGCTCAGCCAGAAGTTGTTGTTGGGAACAATGTCTTCAATGGTGAAAAAACCTCTTGTCAACAGTGAGTCGGGTTCCGTCACCGCATAATCCTCCATCAGTTGTGTGACAATGATCTCTCTGAGGGGCTGGTAGTAGCCTGGCAGGAAGAGATCCTCTTCTGAGAGGGTGTTGAGACTGTTCAGGTCGATGTTGGTGTAGATGAGCCTGTGTGACCCGTGCGCACCTCCCTCATAATCACTGTATGCAACCTGGTAGCTTAACAGCGAGTCGTTCAGAAAGAGTACCTCGTTGTGGATATCGAGCGTGTACCAGTACCATACCGGTGTCTCACCTTCCAACATCGCCTTCTCTTTGTAAAAGTTGTTGGAGAGAGAGCGGTAGCGCTCACGATAGGCATCGGTGAAGAGAGAGAGAGCTTCCTCAGGTGTGAGCGTATCATACTGAACATCACCGAAGAAGGTGCCGGTGAAGATCTGCTGCAGACGCGTCAAAGAGGCTTCATCACGGAACCTGACCGGATAGGTGAAGGTGAGGTTCAGCTCAGCGTGGGGTAGGGTGGTATCGTTCTCCGACAGCAGCGGAATCTGCTCGTTCACTACCAACGTCTCGAAACGTATATCACGGCAGGAACTCATCAGCAGCACTGCTGCAGTGGTAAGGATGAACGAGAGAATGAACGGGATCGATCGCTTGCTCTGCATAGCTTTTTTACTGTATGATTTGTTTGATGGCTCCCAGATCAGGATAGAACAATACCCTGATGGGTTGCTTCATGTTGCTGAACATACGCTTTGCCAGTACATCCTTCGATCCGTACTGTACCACATCCACCTCTTTCTCCAACAGGGGCTCATGACGGTACTCAACGACCAGTTCCGCTTTGCCGGGGATATTGTAGACCAGGCCACTGCTCAGCTTCTCCTCCAGTTTCTTGAGGTCACGTTCCGACAAGGTTAACTCAACCCCGGGAGTCTTGTTCCGCAGCGACAGGTAGATTGGCTCCCCGGCCAGGTTATCGGCATCCACCGGACCCAGACGTTCCGAGAAGCGTGCAATCACGCGTCGGTCAATATCGGCACTATCGGGTATCACCGTGTAACGAACCGTCATATAATCGATGGCAGTGGTACCGGTGAAGAGACCGGTCAGCGCTTTCTCCTGCTGGTCGATCTGATCCATCACCACCTTGTAGGCAGTACCATCGGGAGGCATGCTCACCGCTTCACCGGTGAGGATATCAGTGCGGCTGCGGCGCAGATCGAGGATCTGACGGGCTACCAGCTCCGCCTGTTTGGCTGTGGAGCCGGCCATCAGCGTCTCTTGTGTGAAATAACGGCGCGGGTTTACATCGGTTGCTACCCCTTCGGGGAGACTCGTCTCGTTGTGAGCTGTGACCTCACCCTCGCTGTTGATGGCGACGATCACGCCATCCTCACGTAAAGTGACATAGGGCTCCAGCGTCTTGTCTCTGAACTCAATCATATAGGATTGATCCTTGTCGGCGATACCCTTGTTCGTCACGGTGAGATCTTCCAGGGTGTAACGGGTATGGTTTTCCGTGATCGGATCATGAATGCCCAGATAGGATTTGGCGTAGGTGTAGTACTCTCCCCGCTGGTAGATGGTTCTCTTGACCCGCATGGTGATCTCAAACGAGCTCTTGGGGAGTGAGTAAACCACACCATAATCGTTTGCCCTCACGGCATTCACCCGGATTGTTTTCTGTGCATGCAGGCCTGCAGAGGTCACCATCAGGAAAAGAAGGAATAGACAATTGGTTCGTATCATATGGTTTAACTCTTTGTTGGTTGAAAAGGGATCAGTGTGCCGGTCGAAACTGCTCCAGAAAACGGAGATCGTTCTCGGAGAACATCCGGAGGTCCTTCACCTGATACTTCAGGTTGGTGATGCGTTCAATACCCATTCCAAGTGCGTATCCGGAATATTCTTTACTGTTGATGCCGCAGTTCTCCAGCACGTTGGGATCGACCATGCCGCACCCCAGTATCTCTACCCATCCGGTCTGCTTGCAGAAGGGACACCCTTCGCCACCACAGATGTTGCAGGAGATATCCATCTCGGCGCTCGGCTCGGTGAATGGGAAATAGGAGGGGCGTAACCTGATCTTGGTCTCAGTGCCAAACATCTCACGGGCGAAGAAGAGGAGCGCCTGCTTCAGGTCGGCAAACGACACCTCCCTGTCAATGTAGAGGGCTTCCACCTGGTGGAAGAAACAGTGTGCACGATAGGAGATTGCCTCATTACGGTAGACCCTTCCCGGACAGATGATCCGAATGGGGGGCTCACTGTTCTCCATCACCCGTGTCTGTACGGATGAGGTGTGGGTGCGCAGCACCACCTGTGGGTCATGCTGGATGAAGAAGGTGTCCTGCATATCGCGTGCCGGATGATCCTCGGCAAAATTAAGCGAGGAGAAGACGTGCCAGTCATCCTCCACCTCAGGACCCTCGGCGATGGTGAAGCCAAGTCGTTTAAAGATGTCACAGATCTCCTCCCGTACGATCGACAAGGGATGGCGGCTGCCCAGCGCTACCGGGTAAGCTGTGCGTGAGAGATCAGTCATGCCCTCAGCCGCTCCGTTTTGTGCAAACTGCTCTCTCAGCACTTGCAGCCGTTCGCTTGCCGCCTGTTTCAGGGCATTCATTTTCATGCCCACCTCTCTCTTCTGTTCTGCAGGCACACTGCGGAACTCATCCATCAGTGAGGAGATGATTCCTTTTTTGCTCAGGTATTTGATGCGGATGGCCTCCACATCCTCGGCAGTGGTCGCTTTCAGTTGCTCTATCTCGTTGAGCAGTGCTTCTATTTTTACTTGCATAGCTGTTCTCTTCTCAAATCTGTCTGTAAACAGCACAAAATTACATTTTTTCCTGCTATTTGTCCCACTTTTCAGTGAAAGATTTGCAATGGGAGCGTTGGATGAAGAGGGTAATTTCGTACATTTGCCGGATAAAGAGGAGGATTCGTCATGCTGGAAACCATACGCCGTTACATAGAAACGGAAGAGCTGCTCACCCCGGGTGGACGCGTGATCGTAGGTCTGAGCGGCGGTGCTGACTCGATGGCACTGCTCGACCTGCTGACGTTGCTGGGGTACCAATGCGTGGCGGCACACTGTAATTTCCATCTGCGGGGTGAGGAATCGCAGCGGGATGCCGATTTTGTGAGGAGATGGTGCAACGAGACCGACATCCCCTTGCAGTCGGTCGACTTTGACACACGGCAATATGCCGCGGAGCGGAAGCTCTCCATCGAGATGGCCGCACGTGAGCTGCGGTATGAATGGTTTGAGATCATCCGGCAACAACAGGATGCTGAGGCGATAGCCGTGGCACATCACCGTGACGACTCGGTGGAGACCCTTCTGCTCAACCTGATCCGTGGTACCGGCATCAGAGGGTTAAGCGGCATCTCTCCCAGAAAAGGAAGAGTGGTGCGACCGCTGCTAGGTGTCACACGCACACAAATCGAACATTATATCGTTGAGCGCGCTATCCCCACTGTCTTTGACAGCAGCAACCATGATGATCGCTTTCTGCGCAATGCACTCAGGCTGCGTGTCATCCCCCTGCTGGAGGAGTTGAACCCCTCGGTGAGAGAGGCGATCCACCGTACCTCACAACACCTCGCCGAAGCAGAGAAGGTCTATCGCAACGCCATCGCTGCTCTGTCGGCTGATCTCTTTCACGATGGGCGGATCGATATCGCAGCGTTGAAGCAATCACCCTCACCGCGTGCGCTCCTTTTTGAGATACTCACCCCGCTGGGGTTCAACCCGTCGGTGATCGGTGATATTGCCGAGAGCCTCGATGCTACACCCGGGAAACAGTTCCCGGGTGCGCAGCATAGGGTGCTCAAAGACAGGGATGCCCTGCTTATCATCCCTCTAGCGGCAGAGGAGCAGCAGGTTTCATTCGCCATCCATGCAGATACAACGGTGCTGGAGATGCCTCTGCCCATGCAGATCCTGTCGCTGGAGATGCCGGTGACGATTGAAAAGAGCAAATCCATGCTTTATGCTGATCAGGAGCTGCTGCATTTTCCACTCCTGTTGCGTAAGTGGCAGCCTGGTGATTGGTTTATCCCTTTTGGGATGAAGGGACGGAAAAAGCTGAGCGATTATTTTACCGACCGCAAAATGAGCTTGTATGACAAGGAAGAGGTGTGGCTGCTGCTCTCGGGCGATGAGGTGGTATGGATCGTGGGGGAACGTCCGGATGACCGCTTCCGGGTCACCAACCAGACAAAAAGGGTTCTTCATATTCATCTTGAACAGGGAAAAAGGTGATTGTGCCAGATTGTTGAAAAGTTTTTCACCATTCATGCAACGTTTTTCCGGTAATTCCGTCTTACGGAGAGAACCCAAACCATCGATTTATTGTTATAAAAAATAAAGCATACCAAAAAGATGAAAACCAATACAATCAAAGACATCGTGATGCTGGGCGCATTCGCAGGATTTGCCTTTTATATCACCCGCTACTACAGACAGAAGAAACAAAAAGAGAGAGAGTTGCGTGAGACACTCCATTTCCAGCTGTTTTAGAAAACCACTTCAACGATTGATAATATTTGTTCAGCTCTTTTCATGCTTCATTTTTTTGTATCTTTGCGCTTCGAAAAACAGTTGAACAATTTGTTATGCTCACACTCAAGGTAATCAGAGAAAACAGGGAAGAGGTGGTGGAACGTCTCGCGCGCAAAAATTTCGATGGCAGCGCGCTTATTGATGACATCATCACCCAGGATGATCTGCGGCGCAGTACGCAGACCTCACTCGATACGTTGCTGAACGAAGTAAACAACCTTTCACGCTCCATCGGCTCCCTGATGAAGGAGGGTAAGAAGGAGGAGGCAAACGAAGCGCGAGCTCGGGTGAATCGTCTCAAGGAGTCTGCCAAAGAGCTGGGGGAGACCCTCCGTGCTGCAGAAGAGAAGATTGAAAGCCTCTTGGTTACCATCCCCAATCTGCCTCATCATTCGGTACCCGCCGGCACCCATGCGGAGGACAACCTGGTGGAACGAAGCGGGGGGGATCAGCCTCATCTACCCGGGGGGGCGCTGCCTCACTGGGAGCTGGCGAAGAAATATGACCTGATCGACTTTGAACTGGGGGTGAAGATCACGGGTGCCGGTTTTCCGGTATACAAGGGCAAAGGAGCCCGCCTGCAACGTTCACTGATTAACTTCTTCCTCGACAGTGCCCGTGATGCGGGTTACCTGGAGGTGCAGCCTCCCTACATGGTGAACAGCGACTCCGGCTTCGGCACAGGACAACTGCCGGACAAGGAGGGGCAGATGTACCATGTGGGGCTCGACGACCTCTACCTGATTCCCACTGCCGAGGTACCGGTGACCAATATCTACCGCGATGTGATTCTTGACGAGCCGAATCTGCCGGTGAGGAACACCGCCTACTCTGCCTGTTTCCGCCGTGAGGCGGGATCGTACGGGAAGGATGTGCGGGGATTGAACCGACTGCACCAGTTCGACAAGGTGGAGATCGTCTGCATCGACAAGCCGGAGAACTCCTATGAGCGACTCGATGAGATGGTTGCCTACGTGCAGACACTGGTGGAGCGGCTGCAGCTGCCCTGGCGCATCCTGCGCCTCTGTGGTGGGGATATGAGCTTCACCTCGGCACTCACCTTCGACTTTGAGGTCTACTCGGCAGCACAACAACGCTGGCTGGAGGTGAGCTCCGTCTCCAATTTCGAGAGCTATCAGGCCAATCGTCTCAAATGTCGCTATCGTGATGCTGAGCGTAAGACACAGCTCTGTCATACCCTTAACGGAAGTGCGCTGGCGCTGCCCCGCATCATGGCCGCACTGCTGGAGAACAACCAGACTGCCGACGGGATCCGCATCCCGGAGGTGTTGGTACCCTATTGTGGTTTCGAGGTGATCAGCTGACCCATTCCTCACTGTAACATCATCAGCATCTGCAGGATGGCGAGACGTGCCGTGCGCTCGATGTTCTGTGCACGGCTCTTACCAACCCTGTATTCGCGAGACGACAGCCTCTCCCCACAGAGGGTGGCGACCCAGACGGTGCCTACCGGTTTCTCCTCGCTACCGCCATCAGGCCCCATGATGCCGGTGACGGCAATGGCACAGGTAGTCCCTGTCACCGCTGCCACACCCCGTGCCATCTGTTCCGCCACCTCACGGCTTACCGCTCCCTTTTGGGAAAGGGTCTCTGTTTCCACCTGCAGCAGTATCTCCTTGATATGATTATCGTAGGCAACCACACTCCCCGTGAAATGGCCCGAGGCGCCGGCAACAGAGGTGATCAGATGGGCAATGTAACCACCGGTACAGCTCTCCGCGGTGGAGAGGGTGAATCTCTTCTCTTGCAGCAGTTCACCCAGCAGCTGCTCAACCATCTGGTTGCTCTCCGACAGGCAATGGCTGCCCAGCAGCTCCCGCAAATGCTTTCCCTGTTGCTCCATCGTCGCTGTGTGCTCCTCACCCCATGCAGAGAGACGCAGCCGGATGATGCCATAGGTCGGCAGGTAAGCCAGTGAAAAAGAAGCAGGGAGTTGATCTTCAAATGAAGAGAGATGAGTGGCCAGCGCCGACTCGCTGTAGCCGCCCACCAGATAGTCGCGACGCAGGTAGGCTTTCTGCCGGAAGGTAGCTGACAGCCGTGGCATGATCTCCTCGCGCATCGCGGTCTGCATCTCCAATGGCACTCCCGGCATCGACACCAGCAGCTGTGCTCCCTTACGGAACCAAAGCAGCGGGGCTGTACCCACACGGTTGGGGATCACCGTCGCCTTCGACGGCACCAGCGCCTGGTCGCGCGTAAGACTGTTCAGGGTAGCCTTTCGGCTTTGAAACAGCTGCTCGATATGCTGCAACACCTCCTCATTGAGGATGAGCGGGCAATCGAAATAGCGGCATAGCGTCTCCTTGGTACGATCGTCACGGGTGGGACCCACACCACCGGTGAGCAGCAGTATGTCAGCCCGGGCAAAAGCGGTGTCAAGTGCCGCGAGCAGGTCGCCAGGGGCATCGCCCACAGTGGTCATTGCATCTACCCCGAATCCCTGTGTTGTCAGCTCTGCGGCCATCCAGGCCGAATTTGTGTTCACGATCTGCCCGATCAGCAGCTCATCACCGATGGTGATTATTTCAATCTTCATTTCCAGACATGTTAAAAGGAGTGCAAAATAAGGGATATTCTTTTGCAATCTCACAATTTTTTCACCTTAAATCGGGATATTTTTCCAAAAAAAGATATCTTTGAGTCATGAGAGACGCAACACAGCCTGAAACGACACATAAATTTGGCACGCCGGCGGTCTACTTCACCGCCATCGCCACCCTCTTTGGTGCCATCCTCTTCCTGCGCTTCGGATATGCGGTGGGGACCGTGGGACTGTGGGGTGTTTTCATCCTGATCATTGTGGGTAACATGGTGACCATCCCCACGGCACTGGCCATCTCTGAGCTCGCCACCAACAAGCGGGTGGAGGGGGGAGGTGAGTATTTCATCATCTCACGCTCCTTCGGACTCAACATCGGCGGGACACTTGGCATCATGCTCTACCTCTCACAGACCATCAGCGTCGCTTTCTACGTGATCGCCTTCACCGAAGCGTTCGAGTTCTTCTTCCAATACATGTCTCTGCAACATGGCATTGACCTGCCACGACAGGTGGTGAGCATCCCGGTGATGCTGATCCTCTCGGCACTGGTGATCATCAAGGGGGCCAACATGGGGCTGAAGGCACTCTACGTGGTGGTGGGACTGCTCATCCTGGCGGTGATCCTCTTCTTCCTCGGCAAACCGGTATCCGGTGACGCGCAGGCCTACTTCGCATCCAACGCCAGGCTGATGAACAGCAACCAGCTCTTCCTCGTCTTCGCCATCATCTTTCCTGCCTTCACCGGCATGACTGCCGGTGTGGGGCTGTCGGGCGACCTGAAGAATCCGGGCAAGTCCATCCCCTTCGGCACCATCGCCGGCACCCTCACCAGCTTCGTGATGTACTTCTTCATCGCCTGGAAGCTGTCGGTGTCGGCCTCCAGCGATCAGCTCTCGGCCAACCAGCTGATCATGGGTGATATCGCCCTTTTTGGCAGCATCATCGTCCCTCTGGGACTGGCGGCCTCCACCTTCTCATCGGCACTGGGATCGGTGATGGTAGGACCGCGCACCCTGCAGGCAATCGCACTGGATAACTCCCTCCCCATACGATCGGCTAACGGGTGGATCAGCAGGATGCGCAGCAGGGATCATGAACCGGTGAACGCATCGGTGATCACCTGCACCATCGCACTGGTATTCGTGGCCATCGGCGGGGTCGACGTGGTGGCACAGATCATCACCATGTTCTTCCTGGTCACCTATGGCACCCTCTGACTCATCTCCTTTCTGAACCACTTCGGCTCGTCACCCTCATACCGACCGTCGTTCCGCTCCAGGTGGTATATCTCACTGATCGGCTTTCTCGCTGCGGTATGGGTCATGTTCCAGATCAGCCTCCTCTACACGCTGATTGCCTTCACCACCATGATCCTGCTCTACCTCTACCTGGACAACTACCACAGCAACCGGCGCGGTTTCGCGGCCCTCTTTGCCAACAGTCTCTTCCAGATGAACCGCAACCTGCAGATCTACCTGCAGAAGAAAAGGGGCAAAGCTTCCATCAAGGAGGAGTGGAGACCCAGTGCCATCTGTATCTCGCGCAACACCTTCCAGCGCAACAACGCACTGAAGTTGCTGGACTGGATCTCCTTTAAATATGGATTCGGCACCTATCTCCATCTCATCGACGGCTATTTCAGCAGGGAGACCAGCCACCGTGCCGAGGAGGAGCTTCAACGGTTGCTCAACAGCCTGGACACCTCAAGCCATGTCTACATCGACACCATCATCTCTCCCTCCACCACCTCCGCTTTCGCCCAGTCTATTCAGATACCGGGTATTTCGGGGATGGAGAACAACATGGTGATCTTCGAGTTCTCCAAGAGCGAACCGGATGATATGCACGACATCATTGACAATTTCCGGATGGTGGCTGCGGGCGGTTTCGATGTATGCATCCTGGCATCCAGCAGTAAGCCGCTCATCTGCCGGAATGGTATTCACATCTGGGTGAGAAGTTTCGATGCAGAGAACAGCCACCTGATGATCCTCCTGGGCTTCATCTTCCTGGGCCATCCCGACTGGAAAAAGGGCAACATCAAACTGTTTAACATCTGCACGGAGGAGGAGGCAGCGGGGGTGAGGAAACAGATGCGGGAGCTGGTAGAGACGGGACGATTGCCCATCACGCCGAACAACGTGGAGGTGATCATCCGTCAGGAGGATGTCTCAGTCAAGGAGGTGATTAACAATCACTCACGCGATGCGGCACTCACCATGATCGGGTTCAATGAGAACAACTTCAGAAATGGCAACACCGACCTCTTTGAGGGATATGGAGATCTTGGAAACATACTATTCGTTCACTCCAACGGGCCTAAGGAGATTGAGTAGGGTGAGGATCGCTCCATAAACAGGAATGCTGACAATCAACGCAAAAAAGAGGAGTTTTTATTTTTTTATTCTGGAAGATTGTACTATCTTTGCCATCCGAAAATGAGAATCAAATAAAAAAGAGGATATAGAATGAAAAAAGAAATTCACCCCAACAATTACCGCCCGGTAGTTTTCAAGGATATGTCGAACGAGGAGATCTTTATCTCTCGCTCAACCATCAATGCAAAGGAAACTATTGAAGTAGATGGTGTTACTTATCCGCTGGTGAAGCTTGAAATCACCAGTGCATCCCATCCTTTCTACACCGGAAAACAAAAACTGGTGGATACAGCCGGACGTGTCGACAAGTTCATGAACCGTTACGGCAATCGTAACAAGAAATAAGTAACGACTCCGGGAAATGGAATTTAGACGGCGATCTGTTGAGATCGCCGTTTTTTTGTTTATTTTTGTAACTGTGATCGTCGAAAAAATGAAACAGATGAAACGAGCAGTACCTTTTTTATATCCCGGTAAACGAATTCTATTCCTCATACTCACCCTTTGCCTGCTTTTGCTCTCACCCTCATTAAAAGGAGAGGTGCAACTGAACGACAGCGCTACCGTAAGCCTTCTGACAGCATCCCCCTGGAACGGTGCCGTCTATGCACTCTTTGGACATACCGCTATCCGGGTACAGGATGACTCTACCGGTGTGGATGCGGTTTACAACTACGGCTTTTTCGACTCCTCAAAACCCGGCTTCATTTACGATTTTGTGCGGGGGCGTACCGATTATATTCTGGGAGTGACCTCCTTCCAGGCCTTCCTTGATGAATACAGTGACAGGGGCCAACAGGTGATAGCGCAGCAACTCAATCTCTCGCCTGAAGAGAAACAACAGCTCTATCGGGCCCTTTACGAGAATGCACTACCCGAAAACAGAGAATACCGGTATAACTACTTCTATGACAATTGTGCCACCCGTCCGCGTGATATGGTGGAGAGATATACAGCAGGAGTGATTCACTACCCCCCAACGGCGAAGGATCAGTCGTACCGTGACCTGGTACACGAATCACTGGTACATTATCCCTGGTACAGCTTTGGCATCGATCTCCTGATAGGAACTGAAGCGGACAGTACCATTGGTGTGAGAGAGAAAATGTTTATGCCCTCCTACCTGATGGATTCATTCGAGAAGGCAACCATCCGGAAGAACGACACGCTCACCTTATCACTGGTAGAACAGAGTGAGCTGATCCTCACGCAGGATCATGGGCGTAACGGGATCCCTCCAGAAGATCTGTTTACTCCGGTAGTAGCCGCAATCCTGTTGCTGCTGGCCTCGTTGATGATCTCCCTGTTGCAAGCCGTAAAACTGAAAAAAAGTCGTTTACCCGGTTTGTATGATTCATTTTTATACGGCATCATCGGACTGGGTGGGGTGATCATCTTTTTCCTGATGTACTTTTCCTCCCAGCCTGCTACCAACCCCAACTGGAACCTGGTATGGATGAACCCTGTTGCTCTTCTGGCTGTTCCTTTCTTTTGGGTGAATTCGGCACAGAGAGCTGTTTATTCCTATCATTTTATTACCTTTGCACTCTTAACGCTGTTCCTGCTGGGTTGGGTGTTCATTCCCCAACAGCTCCCGCTGGCAACGATCCCATTCTCAATGAGTTTGTGGGTGCGGTCAGCTACAAACCTGTTCCTGTTCAGAAAAAAGAAAATCAAAAACAGGCGTTTTACATCCAGCAGGGAGATGAAAGCAGCATGGGGACAATAAAGCAATACAGATGGCCGGCAACAACATGATCCGCATACTCTCATCACTGGTTGCGTTTTTTGCAATCACACCGCTTCAGGCACAGACCCATGTGGGTGAAGTGCCCAGGTTGGTGGTTGCCATCACGGTGGACCAGCTACGGGGCGATTACCTGGAGATGTTCCGTCACACCTTCGGCAATAAGGGATTTAACAGGCTTATAGACAATGGATTGGTATATAGCAACGTGCGGTACAACTATCCCAATCCCGATAGGGCATCGGCCATCACCACCCTTTTTACAGGTGCCTATCCATCTTATCATGGCATTACGGGTGAGAAGCGGTATCAGATCGAAAGCGACCATGAGGTCTCCTCCTTCAGCGATGATCATTATCTGGGTAACTATACAACAGAAAAACTCTCGCCCCGTGCCATCAGGGTCTCCACCATCACCGATGAGCTGAAAATAGCTTCGGGGGGACAGTCTGATGTATACGCCTTTGCACCCTATGCTTCACAAGCTCTCGCCTCGGGGGGGCATGCCGCGAGCGGCGCCTACTGGATTGAGGATTACACCGGTAAATGGGCCACTACCACCTTCTACAAAAACAAACAGCCGGCGGTGGATCAGCAGAACCGCAGCGCTGAGTCGCTCACCCTCACCATCGGGAGCATCACCTGGCGTCCCGCACGGGAGACAGAGAGTTACAATGCGTTCCCCTACACGAAGAACAGATACCGTTTTCAGCACTATTTCGGGAACGACAAAAAGGATAGCTATCGACTCTTCAAGCAGTCACCCTACGTGAACAGTGAGGTGAACAACATGGCCATCAAGGTGCTGGAGAGCAGCCAGCTGGGAAAACGGATGAACCCCGACATGCTGGCGGTCACCTTCTATGCCGGTAACTACGAGAAAGCACTCGACAAAAACTACTCCATAGAAATTCAGGATATCTACTATCGACTCGATCAGGAGATTGGCCGCCTGCTGGATGCCATCGAGGCATCGGTAGGACTGAAGCATGCCCTGGTCTATCTGGTCTCCACGGGCTATTTCAGCGAACAGGAGATCATCCCGGAGGGGATGGTGCCGGCAGGAGGTGATTTTCACCCTGACAGAAGCCAGGCGCTCCTCAACATGTACCTGATGGCACTCTACGGGCGGGAGCAATGGATCAGGAAATATTATGACCGTCAGCTCTTTTTCGACCGGAAGCTGATTGAGGATCGTAAGATTGACTTCAGAGAACTACAGGAGAAGGCAGCCGCTTTCCTGGTTCAGGTTGCCGGCATCCAACAGGTGTTCACCTCTCACCAGATGACACAGGCTTCAAACAACGAAAATAGTCTGTTCCTGCGAAATGGATATTATCCTGGTATCTCCGGCGACCTGATGCTGGAGCTGAAACCCGGATGGAGGGTGGTGGAACCGGATTCGGACCTGCAGGTGAGAGAACGCAGCAATGCGGTGATCGCTCCGGTCATTTTTTATGGCAGTGACATCAAATCACAGAAAATCAATCGTACCATCGACGTTACCAATATAGCGCCCACTGTCTCCTATCGCTTGCGCATACGAGCGCCCAATGCTGCCCAAAGCGAAATACTGGAAGAACTCTATTGATTACTCACAACAGAAGATAACAGAAGATCCGACCAGAGCCGACATGAACAACGGACCGGGTGACAGGACTCAAAAAAATAATAACAGAATTATGGGATTGAACGATATCATATCGAAGATATTCGGCAACAAGGCACAACGTGACCTGAATGAGATTAACCCCGTGGTGAAACGGGTACGCGAAGCCTATGCCGGTATCGAAAAGCTCTCAAATGATGAATTGAGAAACAGAACAAGAGAGCTGGAAAAGCGCATACAAGAGTATGTGGCGACAGAGAAAGCGGAGATTGAGGCGTTGAAAGCCGGCATGGAAGAGGTTGACTTGGATCAGCGGGAGTCGGTATGGAACCAGATTGACAAGCTGGAGAAAGAGATCACCGACAAGTATGAGAAGATACTGGAAGAGGTGTTGCCGGAGGCTTTCTCCATTATGAAGGATACCGCCCGTCGCTTTACCGAGAACGAAGAGATCGTGGTGACCGCCACCGACTTCGACAGGGATCTCGCGGCCACGCACGATTTTGTGCGCATCGAGGGGGAGCAGGCGATCTACCTGAACCGGTGGAATGCCGGTGGCAATGAGATCATTTGGGATATGGTGCACTATGATGTGCAGCTTTTCGGTGGGGTGGTGCTCCACAAGGGCAAGATCGCCGAGATGGCTACCGGTGAGGGTAAGACGCTGGTTGCCACCCTCCCTGTCTTCCTCAACGCCCTGACCCATCAGGGGGTACATTTGGTGACGGTGAACGACTACCTCTCCAAGCGTGACTCGGAGTGGATGGGGCCGATGTATATGTTCCACGGCCTGTCGGTGGATTGCATCGACAAGCATGAACCCAACTCCGATGCCCGTCGCAAGGCCTATGAGGCCGACATCACTTTCGGCACCAACAACGAGTTCGGCTTCGACTACCTTCGTGACAACATGGCGGTATCGCCCAAAGATCTGGTACAGCGTAAGCATAACTACGCCATCGTGGATGAGGTGGACTCGGTACTGATCGATGATGCCCGTACCCCGCTGATCATCTCCGGCCCGGTGCCCAAGGGTGAAGACCAGCTCTACGACCAGTTCCGTCCCCGCGTGGAGGTGATCGTGAAGGCACAACGGGAGATGGCTACCCACCTGCTGGCCGAAGCTAAGATGAAGATGGGCTCCGACGACCCCAAGGTACAGGAGGAGGGTGCACTGCAGCTCTTCCGTTCCTATAAGGCCATGCCCAAGAACAAGCCTCTGATCAAGTTCCTCAGCGAGCAGGGAGTGAAGGCCGCGATGCTCAAGATCGAAGCGTTTTACATGCAGGAGCAGATGCGCAACATGCACATCGTCACCGATCCGCTCTACTTCGTGATCGAGGAGAAGATGAACAGCATCGAGCTCACTGACAAGGGGATCGACCTGCTCACCGGCAAGTCGGATGACCCCCAATTCTTCATCCTGCCTGACATCGCATCCCAGATGTCGGAGCTGGAAAACTCTTCACTGACTGATGAGGAGAAGACTGCCCAAAAGGATGAGCTGCTGCAGAACTATGCCATCAAGTCGGAGCGCGTACACACCGTCAACCAGTTGCTGAAGGCCTACACCCTCTTTGAGCGCGACGATGAGTATGTGGTGATCGACAACAAGGTGAAGATCGTGGATGAGCAGACCGGTCGCGTGATGGAGGGCCGCCGTTATTCCGACGGATTGCACCAGGCTATCGAGGCGAAAGAACATGTGAAGGTGGAGGCTGCTACCCAGACCTTTGCCACCATCACCCTGCAGAACTACTTCCGTATGTACAGCAAGCTGGCCGGTATGACCGGTACGGCCGAGACTGAAGCGGGTGAGTTCTGGGATATCTACAAACTGGATGTGGTGGTGATCCCCACCAACAGACCCATCGTGCGCGATGACCAGAACGACCGCATCTACAAGACCAAGCGGGAGAAGTACACCGCGGTGATCGAGGAGATCGTGAAGCTGGTCAATGCCGGACGTCCCGTACTGGTGGGTACCACCTCCGTGGAGATCTCCGAATTGCTGAGCCGCATGCTCACCCTACGCAAGATCGATCATAACGTGCTGAACGCCAAGCTGCACCAGCGCGAAGCCGAGATTGTGGCCAACGCTGGTCAGAGTGGGGTGGTGACCATCGCCACCAACATGGCCGGTCGTGGTACCGACATCAAACTCTCAGCCGCAGTGAAACAGGCAGGCGGTCTGGCCATCATCGGTACCGAGCGGCATGAGTCACGCCGTGTGGACCGCCAGCTGCGCGGTCGTGCCGGTCGCCAGGGTGACCCCGGTTCCTCCGTATTCTTCGTATCGCTTGAAGATGACCTGATGCGACTCTTCGCCACCGAACGTATCGCGGGACTGATGGACCGCATGGGATTCCAGGATGGTGACGTGCTGGAACACAGCATGCTGAGCAAGTCGGTGGAACGTGCACAGAAAAAGGTGGAGGAGAACAACTTCGGCATCCGTAAGCGTCTGCTCGAGTATGATGACGTGATGAACTCACAACGTGAGCTGATCTATAAACGACGTCGTCATGCCCTGATGGGTGAGCGGATCGAAAACGACGTAGCCGCCATGATCAGTGAGACAGCCAGAAACATCGTGGAGATGAGTGATGATGACTACCAGGGCATGAAAATGGACCTGCTGCGTGTCATGGCTCTCGATATCCCCTTTGTAGAGGCAGATATGAAGAAGCTCAAGAGTGAAGAGATGGTAGAAGCGGTCACACGCAAAGCTTTTGAGACCTTTAAGCGCAAGACCGAACGACTGGCTGAGGTGGCCCATCCGGTGATCAGGCAGGTCTATGAGAACCAGGGTGCGATGTATCAGAACATACTGATCCCCATCACCGACGGCAAGAAGGTTTACAATGTCTCCTGTAACCTGAAAGAGGCCTACGACTCGGGTTCGAAAGTGCTGGTGAAAGCCTTCGAGAAGGCGATCCTGCTCCACACCATCGACGAGGACTGGAAGGAACATCTGCGTGAGATGGATGAGCTGCGTCACTCCGTACAGAATGCCAGCTACGAACAAAAAGACCCGCTGTTGATCTACAAGCTGGAGTCGTTCAACCTCTTCCGTACCATGGTGAGTAACGTCAACTCCAAGGCCGTATCGGTGTTGATGCGGGGACAGATACCCATCCAGGACCCAAGCGGCGTGAAGCAGGCAGCACCGGAAAAGAAGACCGACTACAGCAAATACCGCACCCAAAAGGATGAGAGTGGCAACATGGCTGCCGCCAGTGAGGGTGGGGGTAAAGCTCAACCCAGACAACCGCAGAAGCTGGCTCCCATACGGGTGGAGAAGAAGGTGGGAAGGAATGATCCCTGTCCCTGTGGGAGTGGTAAGAAGTACAAGAACTGCCACGGAAGGGAATAGGTTAAAACATGTGACATTTGCAAGAACAGGGGGTAAGAAACTCCCTGTTTTTTTTGTTAAACCGAGGGAAAAGCAGTATCTTAGTCTATTGAAACGGACCCTGCTTGGCGAAACCAGAACCGTTTGAAAATAAGCTACATACATTTTTTTCAAAAAAGAGAAATCACATAATTCATATGATGGATCAGGAAGACAGAATCATCAAGATCAATATCGAAGATGAAATGAAATCGTCATACATCGATTATTCGATGTCTGTGATCGTTTCCCGTGCGTTACCCGATGTGCGCGACGGGTTCAAACCGGTACACCGACGTATCCTTTTTGGGATGTCAGAGCTGGGCAATACCCCTGACAAACCCCACAAGAAATCAGCCAGGATCGTGGGTGAAGTGCTGGGTAAATACCACCCGCACGGCGACTCCTCGGTTTACAATGCCATGGTACGACTGGCACAGCACTGGAGCATGCGCTACACGCTGGTGGATGGTCAGGGTAACATGGGGAGTGTCGATGGTGACAGTCCCGCGGCCATGCGTTACACGGAAGCACGTCTGAACAGACTGGCTGAAGAGATGCTGCGTGACATTGACAAGGAGACGGTCGACTTCCAGCTTAACTTCGACGATACACTGCAGGAACCCACCGTACTGCCTACCCGTATACCCAACCTGCTGATCAACGGCTCGTCCGGTATCGCGGTGGGGATGGCAACCAACATCGCACCCCATAACCTTACGGAGTGTATCAATGGCACCATCGCCTACATCGACGACCGGGAGATCGACATCAAAGGTTTGATGGAGCATATCAAAGCCCCCGACTTCCCCACGGGATCCTATATCTATGGATACAAGGGTGTGGAAGATGCGTTTGAGACCGGCAGGGGCCGCATCATAATGCGCGGCAAGGCCGAGATTGAGTCGGGCAGGACACACGATAAGATCATCATCACCGAGATCCCCTACCTGGTCAACAAGGCTGATATGATCAAGCATATCGCCGATCTGGTGTCGGATAAGAAGATCGAAGGCATCTCCAATATCAACGATGAGAGCGACAGGGACGGAATGCGCATCGTGGTGGATATCAAGCGCGACGGAAACGCGAATGTGGTGCTCAACAAACTCTATAAGCTCACCGCACTGCAATCATCCTTCAGTGTCAACAACATCGCACTGGTGAAGGGACGTCCCGAGCTGCTGACCCTCAAGCGAATGATCGAGCTCTTCGTGGAACACCGTATCGATGTGGTGATCCGCCGCACCAGGTATGAACTGCGTAAGGCAGAAGAGAGAGCGCATATCCTGCAGGGACTGATCATTGCCTCCGACAACATCGACGAGGTGATTGCCATTATCCGGGGCTCCTCCACACCGCAGGAGGCTATCCAGCGGCTGATGGAACGCTTCGCATTAAGCGATATCCAATCGCGCGCCATCGTCGAGATGCGTCTGCGACAGCTCACCGGCCTGGAGCAGGACAAGCTCCATGCCGAGTATGAGGAGATACAGAAGCTGATTGCACACCTCAATGAGATCCTGAACAATGAGGAATTGCGCATGCAGGTGATCAAGGATGAGCTGACAGAGATACGAGACAAGTATGGAGATGCACGTCGCTCAGAGATCATTTATGCTTCTGAGGAGATGAACCCTGAAGATTTCTATGCCGACGATGAGATGGTGATCACCATCTCCCACCTGGGATATATCAAACGAACACCACTGGCCGATTTTCATACCCAGAACAGGGGAGGGGTAGGGGCCAGGGGCTCCGACACCCGTGATGAGGACTTTGTGGAGTATATCTATCCGGCCACTACCCATAACTACATGCTCTTTTTCACCCAGAAAGGCAAGTGCTACTGGCTGCGTGTCTATGAAATCCCGGAAGGCACAAAGAACTCGAAGGGCAGAGCCATTCAGAACCTGTTGAATATTGATTCGGACGATGCAGTCACTGCCTTCGTCAGGGTGGAGACATTGAGTGACCAGGAGTACATCAACACCCACTTCCTGCTCTTCTGTACCCGTCAGGGCGTGATCAAAAAGACATCGTTGGAGGCCTACTCCCGACCACGGCAGAACGGGGTGAACGCCATCACCATCCGTGAAGATGACCAGGTGATCTCGGTGCGACTCACCGATGGAAAGAAACATGTGATCCTGGCCAACAAGAATGGGCGTGCCATCCGCTTCAGCGAAGAGGCAGTGCGCACTATGGGCCGTACCGCTACCGGTGTACGGGGCATGACCCTCGACGAGGACGGTGAGGATGCCATCATCGGCATGATCTGCATGGATCCCGGCAGTGAAAACACCATTCTGGTCGTGTCGGAACAGGGATTCGGGAAACGGACACACCTGGACGATGAGAACGGTGAGCCGGTTTACCGGATCACCAACCGCGGCGGTAAAGGTGTTAAGACACTGAATATTACGGAAAAAACAGGTAAGCTGGTAGCAATCAAGAGTGTATCAGATGAACACGATTTAATGATTATTAACAAGTCCGGGATCACCATACGTTTGAAAATTTCCGATATTCGCACTATGGGACGCGCCACACAGGGCGTTCGGCTCATTAACCTGGAAAAAAGAAATGATCAGATTGCTTCTGTATGCAAAGTAAACACAGGAGAGGAGGAAATAGCAGCGAATGAGATTGTTACAGATGAAATCCCCATCGAAACGATTCTCCCTGACAATGCAGATTGAATTCCTAATTAAACTTTTTGCATTTACTGAGTCCAAATCATATACAACACAGAAACAAAGAAACAATTATTACAATCACACATAAAAAAATGAACAGTATGAGAAAGATCCTATTCCTCACAATGATGGCCGTTTTAACCACCGGGACTCTCTTTGCACAAAAATCGGCACTGAAAGATGCCAAAAGAGCATTGGGACGCGATGATTTGAACGAAGCCAGAACAATGATCAAGCAGGCAACAGCACACCCCGAAACAGCCACCGATCCGGAGACATGGAAGGTGTGGGGAGATATCGGAAACAAAGCATTCGATCTCGAGCGCACAAATGCCATGCTGGGTAAGACAGCCAACGACAAGGTTATGTACGACGGATTGATGGAGTCTTACCACCCTTATCTCAAAGCAGACTCACTGGCTGAGCTTCCCGACGAAAAAGGAAGAGTGAGAAACAGGGTACGGAAAGATATCTCCGGCATACTACGTGCCAACCACCCATTCTACATCAATGGTGGTGTCTACTACAATGACCAGCGTGACTACAAGAAAGCAGCTGATTTCTTTCAGGTGTACTGGGACATTCCGACGTTGAAGATGTTTGAAGATGAGAAAGAGGCTTTCGTACTGGATAGCACCTATCAGACCATCAAATATTACGCCATCATCACTGCCATTCAGGGTGAAGACCACCAACGTGCCCTGTCCATGCTGGATAGAGCTTCGAAAGAGCCTTTCATCGAAAACAGCGCCTACAAGGAGAGCGATATCTATGAACTGATGGCCAGTGAATACCTGCAGCTGGGTGATTCTGCCAAGTTCCTGGAAGTACTCCAGATGGGCTCTGAAAGATTTCCTTCCAGCAACTATTTCACACCCAATCTGGTGAATGTGTTTATTCGTGAAGGCAATACCGATAAGGCACTGGAATATCTGGATCAGGCCATTCAGAACAACCCGGAAAACGCTTGCGACCTGAACAGCGTGAAAGGGGCACTCCTGGCTGAACAGGGTGACTATGAAGCAGCCGAGGCAGAGTACAGGAAAGCGCTTGTTCAGGATCCCAACTGTGAAAGGGCTCTCGAAAACATTGCTGTCAACTTCATCCTCCAGGCACAGGATCTCAAGGAGAAAACAGCCATGATGAACGACAGACAACAGCAGATGGTCAACGACAAGAAAACCGTTGAGTTCTACTTGCAGGCACTGCCGTCACTGGAAAAATATACAGAATTGCTGAAAGAACGTGAAGCTCCGGCACATGACATTGAATCAGCTTTGCTGAAGCTTAGGAATGTATACTACAACCTGAGTAGCATGGGCGTCGACAAATCGAAAGAATTGGAAGGTGTGGAAAAAGAACTGAATCTCTGATCATCTTTCCACAACATAGATCTCATAGAAAAAGAGTGACCTCAGTCGAGGCCACTCTTTTTCTGTATCGTATGATCGGGTAGTGAATGATGTAAATCACACAATTTACAGAGATTGTCCTGATAGATTAAACATAATAGTTATTATAGGTTTCTATTGGATGTTTTTTGTGTTTCTATAAAATGGCATAAGCGTCTCTCGGCAACGCTATATTTATTATCTTTGTACAAACGTAAGAAACCAGCAACAGATGAGCAATCAACGTTACGATCAGCGTGGTGTATCTGCATCTAAGGAAGATGTACACAAAGCGATCAAAAATATTGACAAGGGGCTATATCCAAAAGCATTTTGTAAAATTGTGCCCGATTGGCTGGGCAATGATCCGGACTACTGTAACATCATGCATGCCGATGGTGCCGGCACCAAGTCGTCGCTGGCCTACATCTACTGGCGTGAGACCGGCGATCTCTCGGTATGGAAAGGAATCGCGCAGGATGCACTGATCATGAACCTGGATGACCTGCTCTGCGTGGGTGCCACCGACAATATCCTGTTGTCTTCCACCATCGGACGCAACAAGAATCTGATTCCCGGTGAGGTGATTGCCGCCATTATCAACGGTACCAATGAGTTGTGTGAAGAGCTGGCCACCCTGGGGGTAAATATCTATCCCACCGGTGGTGAAACGGCCGACGTGGGCGATCTGGTGCGCACCATCATTGTGGACAGCACCGTCACCTGCCGCATGAAGCGTGCCGATGTGATCGACAATGCCCACATCCAGGCGGGAGACGTGATCGTGGGGCTCTCCTCGTCGGGACAGGCTACCTATGAGAAGGAATACAATGGCGGTATAGGCAGCAATGGACTCACCTCGGCTCGTCACGATCTCTTTGCCAACTACCTGGCAGCGAAGTATCCCGAGAGTTATGACAGCTCTATACCGGTTAATCTGGTCTATTCCGGCGGCATGCGGCTGACCGATCAGATTGAAGGGTTGGGTATTGATGCCGGAAAGCTGGTACTCTCCCCCACCCGCACCTATGCTCCTGTTATATCACAGTTAATCAGTGCGTTAAAAGGAAATATTCACGGAATGGTTCACTGTTCCGGCGGTGCACAGACCAAAATCCTCCATTTCCTGGGCGAAAGACTCAAAGTGGTGAAAGACAATCTTTTCCCTATTCCACCACTCTTCGAACTGATACATCATCATTCGGGTACCGACTGGAGTGAAATGTACAAAGTGTTCAACATGGGGCACCGCATGGAGATCTACCTGCCGGAAACATATGCCCGGCAGGTGATCGATATTGCCCGCTCTTTCCATATCGATGCACAGGTGGTGGGACATGTGGAACCCTCCGAAAAAAGAGAACTGGTAATTGAAAGTGAAAAAGGCCGCTTTCTCTATTGAGAGAGCGGCAGAGAAATACCATATGTCAGACAACAGATTGCTCGACAAGCTACAACACCTGGTCGACCGCTTCGAAGAGGTCTCCACCCTGATTACCGATCCCTCGGTGATCGCCGATATGAACCGCTTCGTGAAACTTAACAAGGAATACAGCGACCTGGAGAAGATCCTTGAGGTACGCAACCGCTACAAGGCGGCCCTCGATGGCATCGCCGAGGCGCGACAGATCCTCGACAGCGAGTCGGACGGTGACCTGCGGCAGTTGGCCAACGAGGAGCTGTCAGCCCTCACGGAGATGCTCCCGGTACTGGAGGAGCAGATCAAGCTGCTGCTGATACCGGCTGATCCGGAAGACGCCAAGAATGTGATCATGGAGATCCGCGGTGGCACAGGGGGTGACGAGGCGGCCATCTTCGCCGGTGATCTCTACAAGATGTACAGCAAGTATTGTGAAAGCAGGGGGTGGAAGAGCGAGGTGACCAGCCTCACCGAGGGTACCGCCGGCGGCTTCAAGGAGATCATCTTCACCGTCACCGGCGACGATGTCTATGGCACCCTCAAGTATGAGTCGGGTGTACACCGCGTGCAGCGGGTACCCCAGACGGAGACACAGGGACGCGTACACACCTCCGCAGCCACTGTGGCAGTGCTACCCGAAGCGGAGGAATTCGACCTGGAGCTCAATCCCGCCGACATCGACTTCCATACCGCCCGCTCCAGTGGTGCAGGTGGACAGAATGTCAACAAGGTGGAGACCAAGGTGCAGCTCACCCACAAGCCCAGCGGCATCGTGGTGATCTGCCAGCAGGCCCGCTCACAGCTGCAAAACAGGGAGCTGGCCATGCAGATGCTGCGGACAAAGCTCTATGACATAGAGCTCTCCAAACGACAGGGAGACATCGCTTCGCGTCGCAAGACGATGGTCTCCACAGGCGACCGTTCCGCGAAGATCCGCACCTACAACTACCCGCAGGGACGCATCACCGACCATCGCATCAACTACACCCTCTACAACCTCGCCGCCTTCATGGAGGGCGACATCCAGGGGGTAATCGACCAGCTGATGATCAGCGAGAATGCCGAACGGATGAAAGAGGCCAATCTATGAATATGCCAGGATGCCTCCATATTCATCGTCTCGCTGGCACCTGGAATTACTGAACATTACAAATGCACATTAGATGAACCGGCAACAACTATTCGAAGAGATCCAGAAAAAACAATCCTTCCTTTGCGTGGGACTGGACAGTGACATCAACAAGATCCCGGAGCACCTGCTCGAGAGCGATGACCCCCTCTACGCCTTCAACAAGGCGATCGTGGATGCCACAGCACCCTATTGCGTGGCCTACAAGCCCAATGTGGCTTTCTATGAGAGCCAGGGGGTACAGGGATGGATGGCGCTGGAGAAGACAGTGGCTTACATCCGGCAGCGTTACCCTCAGCATTTCATCATCGCTGATGCCAAGCGGGGCGATATTGGCAACACCAGCGAGATGTATGCCCGCACCTTCTTCGACAGGATGAAGGTGGACGCTCTCACCGTAGCCCCTTACATGGGTGAGGACAGCGTCAAACCCTTCCTCCTCTACCCTGAGCGGTGGGTGATCCTGCTGGCGCTCACCAGCAACAAGGGTTCAAACGATTTCCAGATGACAGAGGACCGTGAGGGTGAATCACTCTTCGCGAAGGTGCTACATCGCTCACAGCAGTGGGCATCTGCCGACCAGATGATGTATGTGGTAGGTGCCACGCAGGGCAGGCTTTTTGAAGAGGTACGCCAAATCGTACCCGATCACTTCCTGCTGGTTCCCGGCGTGGGTGCCCAGGGCGGATCGCTCGAGGAGGTGTGCCGTTACGGCATGAACAACCGGTGTGGCCTTTTGGTGAACTCATCCCGCAACATCATCTATGCCGACAGCACTGAAGATTTCGCTGATGCAGCTGCCGGTGAGGCAAAAAAGCTTCAGCTTGAAATGAGTATCATGCTGAAGAGATACCTTCAATAACCCTTCATTACTGACAGCTTATTGCATAATGCTTATCGCTGAAAAATGATCAAGCGCAAAATCATCAACGACCCGGTATTCGGATTCATCACTATCCCGAACGATTTTGTCTATGCGTTGATCTGCCATCCCAACATGCAACGGCTGAACCGCATCCGGCAGCTGGGACTGGCTCCCTTTGTCTATCCCGGGGCACAGCATACCCGCTTCCATCACTCCATCGGTGCCATGTACCTGATGGATGAAGCGTTGAAAACACTCAGGGAGAAAGGTCACACCATCACAGAAGAGGAACAGAATGGCGCACTGGCAGCCATCCTGCTCCATGACATCGGACACGGCCCCTTCTCGCACGTGCTGGAGCATGCGCTGGTCACCAACGTGCACCACGAGGAGCTCTCGCTGTTGATGATGGAGCAGATGAACCGGGAGTGCCACGGATCGCTGCAGACCGCCATCGATATCTTCACCGACAGATATCCCAAGGGGTTCCTGCACCAGCTGGTGAGTGGTCAGCTCGACGTGGACCGGCTTGATTACCTGCGTCGTGACAGCTTCTTCACCGGTGTGAGTGAGGGAAACATCGGTTCGGCACGTATCATCAAGATGCTCGACCTGAAGGATGAGCGGCTGGTGGTAGAGTCGAAAGGGATCTACTCCATCGAGAACTTCCTGATGTCGCGGCGACTGATGTACTGGCAGGTATATCTGCACAAGACAGCTGTGGCAGCGGAGAAGATGATGATCAACACACTGCGGCGTGCCCGTCATCTCTCCATGGAGGGAGAAATGCTGTTCGCCTCCCCTGCCCTCTCCTACTTCCTGCACAATAATCCCGCTCTGGAGGATTTCAAGGGTGAAGGTGAGGCATTGACGCACTTCATGAATCTGGATGACAATGACATATGGTCAGCACTCAAAGTGTGGAGCACCCATCCTGACACCGTCCTCTCAGTGATGAGTGAAGCGATGGTCAACCGCCGTCTCTTCAGGATCGAGATTTCCGAGCAACCCTTCGGTGAAGAGCGCGCAGAGAAGCTGAAAAAGTTTTTCGCTGAAAAGTACCGGATCACGGAACAGGAGGCTGCATGCTTCATCTCATCCGATAAGCTGTCGACCGATATGTATAGTGAGAAGGATGACAGCATCGATATTCTCTACAAGGATGGGACCGTAAAGGATATCTCCCGTGCTTCGGATATGCTCAACATCGAACTGCTCTCTAAGAAGGTGGTAAAGCACTATTTCGCCTATCTGCGGAGTTGAATCGTTGAGCGAAAAAAAAACAACCCGGACATCTTACATCTTACACCTCTTTTTCATCTTTCTCCTCACCCGAAGGAGCAGGATCATCGATGGCCGTGGGGACAAAAAACCAGACCACGATCAAGCCGATCAGACCCAGAGAGAGAATCAATATCCTTACGGGCATGTAATGGATCACCACAAAGGAGGAGAAGAGTACCATCGCACCCATAAAGGCAATGATCCCCACCTTTCCTTTACGGGTAACCCCTCGACGGCGTTGGTAATTCTTGATCCTGGGTCCCAGGATCCGGTTGTTTAGCAGCCAGTGGTAGAGCCGCTCTGAACTTTTGGCAAACAGGAAGGCCGAAAGAAGCGCAAGCGGTGTGACGGGTAACCCCGGCACCACGACCCCCAGTATGGCCAGCGACAGTGAAACGGTACCCCCTGTCAGATAGAGGGCGCGCCGGATCCTGTTTTTCTCGATCTCCAGCCTTACTTTCTTCTCCTGCATGGAAACGGTAGCCTCCTGCAGTGTGCCATTCTTATCACGATTGCGGTTTTTATCCATTTGAGTCGTTCTGGTGCGATACGCAGCATGGCTGCAAAGATAGCCAAATTCCCAAAACGGTCAAACAGCTGTCGCCTTTACTACCACTGTTGCATCAACTTAGTTGGGTTTTTTTTTGGACTTCGTCATAAATCCCTTATCTTTGCACCTATTGTTAAGGTTATTAAACAATAAACTTCGATAGAACATATGAATCCTACTCAAGGAAAGAAAAAGAAGATCCGGTTGCTTTTTGTTTGTCTGGGAAATATCTGCCGCTCACCCGCTGCGGAGGGGATCATGTCGGGTATTATTGAGAAAAACGGACTTCAGGAAATGATCGAAGTGGATTCCGCCGGCACCTCCGGCTGGCACGAAGGTGATCTCCCCGATGAACGTATGCGGCTGCACGGTGAAAAAAGAGGGTACAACCTCTGTAGCCGCTCACGAAAGATCCATAAAGAGGATCTGTCAGACTTCGACTACATCCTGGCGATGGATGAAAACAATTTCAGGACCGTGCGGGCGATGGCTACCAGTAAAGAGGAAGCGGACAAGATTCATCTCATGACTGATTATCTGGTGCAGTTTCGCAAATTGCATGACCACATCCCGGATCCCTACTACGGGGAGGCCTCCGGTTTTGAACTGGTACTCGACCTGCTGGAGGATGCCTGCGAGGGGTTGCTGCTCTCCATCAAAAGAGATCATCTTCTGATATAACAAAAACGGCTGAGTCATCAGCCGTTTTTGTTTTTCTACTTGCCCTATCTGATTAGTAGGTCATCATGGCTACCGATTTGCCGGCATCCTCGATCATCTGTGTCACCTGACTCAGCGATGGCAGACGACGGACAAGATTCTTCTCATCGTTCACCTCCTGTAGCTTGGCATATAGGTTCTCTGCATTGCGCATCTTCAACTCCTTTACCGTATCCACGCCGGCAGCTTCCAGTAACTCTGAGAACTGGGGCCCGATACCATTGATGCGGAACAGATCGGCATGGTTGGTCCATTTCAGAATCATCTTTTCTTCAATACCGGTTTCCTTAGCCAGAGCTGCTCGTCCCGCTTTGGCGGCACACTTTTCCAGCAACTGATCCACCTTAACGATGCCTGCTGCCTTTAACTTTTCTCCATACACGGGACCGATACCTTCGATCTCTTCAATTTTGTAATTCATATCAATAATGTTTTGGTTAATGAGTATATAGTCTGACCTTTTACCAAAAATAATGATTTATTGAGCTGACACTATCTGCAGCTCATAAATTGCGGTAAGATGGGGAAAAATTCCCTCTCTGTCCATCACTGCCTCTGTGGGCAAAGGATGATCAGAGAGGGAGAGCTCTTTATGGGTAAGAGTGGTCAGACCACGTAGAGAGAGCTGATGGATTCATTGTTGCAGACCCGCATGATCGAGTCGGCAAACATTTCGGCAACGGAGAGTATCTTCACCTTTTCCGATTTTTTGGAATAGGGAATGCTATCGGTGAAGATGATCTCTTTCAGCCTGGAGTGATCCACCCGCGTTGATGCCGGATCGGACATCACGGCATGACTGGCGATGGCCCTCACCGAGTTGGCTCCATTTTCCATGATCAGATCGGCTGCCTTGGTGATGGTGCCCGCCGTATCCACGATGTCATCGATGAGCAGGATATCCATCCCCTTCACATCGCCGATGATCTGCATGTCAGAGATCTCATTTGCTTTCTTGCGCAACTTGTAACAGATCACCATGGGGCATCCCAGGAACTTGGAATAGGCACTGGCACGCTTGGTACCCCCCACATCGGGTGTGGCAATCACCATGTTGGCCAGGTCGAGTTGCTTCACATATTCCACGAAGACCCCCGATGCATAGAGGTGATCGACCGGCACATTGAAGAATCCCTGAATCTGATCAGCATGGAGGTCCATCGTGATCAACCGGTTGATGCCTGCTGCAGCCAGCATATCGGCAATCAGCTTCGCACCGATACTGACACGCGGCTTATCTTTACGGTCCTGTCGGGCCCACCCGAAATAGGGAATTACTGCCACAATAGACTTCGCAGAAGCACGTTTGGCTGCATCGATCATCAGCAGCAGCTCCATCAGGTTGTCGGAATTGGGGAAGGTTGATTGAATGAGAAACACCTGCTTACCCCGTATGGACTCTTCATAGGAGACGGCGAACTCACCGTCGGCAAAGTGTTCAATAATCATGTTGCCCAGGGGACACCCCAGGCTGTTGCATACCTTTTCGGCGAAGTATCTTGACTTGGTACCCGAAAAGATTTTAAATGGTCTATCCTGCATGCTGTTTTTTTTGACATTGGATGGGATCACTTCATGTGAGGCCACTCCCGGTGATGTGTAAATGATAGAACAAAAGTACAAAAACAAACGGCAATAAAGGAATAATTCACAAAAAAGTAACACGGTAAATTTCCCCACCATACCCCTCCAGTTTCACGTGGTAAGGGAAGTGATAGGTGAAGAGGAGTGACTCTCCCTCTTTCTGCAGCAAAGGGGTCAATTTCCCTTCACCACTGTCTACGATGCCGAAATAGTCAAAGGCATGCTCTGGGATATGAAGGGTGCACTCCCTTGGTGAGGGATCGAAGTTGACAATAACCAGCAGCAGATCCTTGCCGCCACCCCTGAGATAGGCAAACAGCCTGGTGGAGTCAAAGTCCTGGTTTTCGTAATTGGCCGGCATCAGGTCGTAAAACAAACCTGATGACAGAGCTTCCTCCTCATTGCAGAGAGTGATCAGACGTCGATAAAAGGATTGAAGCTTCTGTTCATAAGGGGTGAGCAACTGACTGTCCCATTGGCCGTTGTTGTTCCAGCGTTGAAGGGTATCCACTGACCAGTAATCGAAGATGGTGGTGCGCCCATTCAGACCGCTGAATCCCTCATTGTCCATACCCCGTTCGCCCAGCTCCTGACCATTGAAGACCATCACGGGATTGCTGTTTACGGTAGAGGTGACAATCATGGCTGCTTTTCCACGGTGCCCCTCCCTCAGGAAATAATCGGATGCTATCCGCTGTTCGTCATGGTTCTCCATGAAGTTGAGCATCCGCTTCTGGATGTCACCCACCTCATTCAATGTGAAGGTGATGTCCGAGGCAGGCCTGTAGCCGTTGGATACCTCACGAAGCAGGTCATATAGTCCCACTTTGTCGTAGAGGTAGTCGAATAGGTTCTCCCCCAGGAAGTCGCGATAGGCTGAAGGATTGTAGATCTCAGCCAGGAAGATAATTGCCGGGTAGTGTTCCTTCACCTGCGGGATAACCCACTGCCAGAAGGAGAGCGGCACCATCTCAGCCATGTCGCACCGGAAGCCGTCTACCTTCTTCGATGCCCAGTAGAGGAGGATATCGCGCATCTTGATCCAGGTGTCGGGTATCGGATCAAAAGTAGCGATCATGCCGTTGAGGTAATCCACCCCATAGTTGAGCTTCACCGTCTCATACCAGTCATAAATGGTAGGGGTATGCGTGAAGCAGTCGTTGCCGGTTGCCCGTGCAGGTGACTCATGGTAGGTGAAGCTGGCTTTCTTGTCCGGGGGAAGCTGCACCTGCAACGAATGACCGGGAAGATAGTAAAAGTTGTTGTTGGGTGAGAAGGCAACCGATCGGTCATCATCCTCACCGAAATCTCTTACACCAACGGGTTTGTAGACTGAATGGTAGTTGCGCGCCACATGATTGGGAACATGGTCGATGATCACCTTCAAACCCGCATGATGCGTACGCTCTACAAGTGCTTCAAATTCCTGCATCCGCGAAGAGACATCTTCTGCCAGATCCGGATCCACATCATAGTAATCACGTATGGCATAGGGTGACCCGGCTTTGCCCTTGATGATCTCCGGATACTGTTCCGGGATACCGTAACGGCTGTAATCGGTAACCGAGGCATGGGCCGGCACACCGATATACCAGATATGGGTATATCCATCGTTTTTTAAACGGTTCAGGATGACAGGACCGATATCGTTAAATTTACCGCAACCGTTCTCCTGTAGAGATCCGTTGTGTTGGTTTGTGCCATTTCGATTGGCAAAGAGACGGGGCATCAACTGGTAGATGAAAAGCTTCTCATTCATTCGATAAAGAGACTATTTGTTATTCATTCCGATAGTGATCTGCTGCAGACGGCTTTTCACCTTCTCTTCCAACAGTGCATGCCGGTGGCATCTTCTTACGATCTCCAACGATCTCTTCTGAGACATGGCCTCCGCGGCAGCATGATATCCGGACTCCATAATCTGATTTTGGCTGTGCAGGTCGAACATCGACACCTTCTCCAGACCGGTCGTCTCAATCAGAATGTCGCATGACGACTTGTCTATCAGCGTGTTGGCATTCGACATGAGATTGAAGGTTCGTTCCACCATGGTTCGTATTGATTCCTTTTCTGCCGGGGGGATCATCAGGGAGACGTTTACACCCACCACATAGCGGCACCGCTTGCGGATCACCGTCACGGGGAAGTTTTTCAGGATTCCCCCGTCCACGTATGGGACATTGTTGATCATCTGCGGGTTAAAGACGATAGGCACCGAGCAGGAGGCTACCACTGCATCCACCAGGCTGTCTCCCTCGGAGAAGGTGACGGTACGGGCTCTTTCCCAGTCGGTAGCCACGGCATAAAACGGTAACTGCAGCTTCTCAAAGCTTTTGGCACGTAGGTTTTTCTTCAGGAACTGGTGTAACCCGGTACTTTTCAGAAAGCCGGTGCGGGGAATGGTGAAGGAAACAAACTCCCGGAACTCACGCTTACGGAAGAGCTCCACGATCTCATCAGGATGATACCCGTCGGCATAAAATACACCGGCAAGGGCACCGGCACTGGTGCCGGCAATCACATTGGGTTTAAGTCCATACTGCTCCAACACTTTCAGTGTGCCCAGGTGCGCAAAGCCTCTGGCTCCGCCCCCACTTAGGGCATACCCCAGGAAATAGTCGTAACTTGTACCGAAGATTGCCATACCACTTTTTCAATGTTGATATATTCTTTCACAAATATGAGGCTTTTTTTCCTATTGTAGGTAGCCTCTACTGTTTAAGATGGTAAAATTTAATCAATTTTTGCAAAACACCTGAAAATGGTTATCTTGCAACTGAAATGGTTACCAATGAAAAGATCACAAATATGAAAACAGGAGAAACAGAGAAAGTGATGAAGAGTAGCCTTATCAAACAGCTGCCTCACTGATCACGCTCTGCATGCTGCAATTCATCTCTCAACTGGCGGATGCTCTTTCCCAAAAGTGGATGCTCCCTGTCCGGTGCAATCTCACACAGGGGGCTCACCACGAAGTCACGCTGATGGAATCGGGGATGTGGCAGTGTCAGCTCAGGCGTGTCGATAATGAGGTTGTCAGCCAGGATCAGATCGATATCAATGATCCTGTCGGCATACTGACCATCCACACTTTTTGTTTTCCTCCCCATCTCATCTTCTATCTCCCGGGTAATTGCGAATATTGTATTAATATCAATATTACTGGACACTTCGCAAACACAGTTCAGAAAATCATGTGATGAGTCAAACCCGACGGGAGATGTATGGTAAAGAGCGGAAAGGGATTTGATTGTCCCGATCCGCTCTTCAATTTTTTTGAGTGCTGAATGAATCTGTTGCTCCCGGTCACCGAGGTTCGAACCCAGTGCCAGGATTAGTGAATCGATACAGCTCTCCATATTGCTTGTCTTAGTCGATGATCAGCATTGCATCACCATAGGCACCAAAGTTGTATTTCTCTTTCACCCCTACTTCATAAGCCTCCATCATGATCTCATAGCCACCGAAGGCACATGCCATCATCAGCAGGGTGGAATATGGCAGGTGGAAGTTGGTGATCAGGCTGTTGGTGAGGGTGAACTCATAAGGGGGAAAAATAAACCGGTTGGTCCATCCCTCTTTTGGTTTGATATGTCCATCGGTGCTCACGGTCGTCTCTACGGCCCTGAGAACTGATGTACCCACGGCACAGATGTTACGGCCCTCGTCCTTGGCTTTGTTCACCTGCTCACACAGCTCACTGGTGATGATCATCTGTTCCGATTCCATCTTGTGTTTGGTCAGATCCTCCACGTCGATCATGCGATAAGCACCCAGGCCGTTGTGAAGCGTCAGATAACCGAATTCGATATCCCTGATCTCCATACGTTTCATCAGTTCACGGCTGAAATGAAGACCGGCAGCGGGAGCCACCACGGCACCTTCATTTCGGGCAAAGATATTCTGATAACGATCCACGTCATCCGGTTCAGCACTCCGCTCAAGGTACTCGGGAATGGGTGTCTCACCAATGGAAAAAAGTTGTTTTTTAAATTCATCGTAGGGACCGTCGTAGAGGAACCTGAGGGTACGTCCACGGGAGGTGGTGTTGTCAATCACCTCAGCCACCAGCTCTTCATTTTCACCGAAGTAAAGCTTGTTGCCGATGCGTATCTTCCGTGCCGGGTTTACCAGTACGTCCCATAAATGCTGATCAGGATTCAGTTCCCGCAGGAGGAACACCTCAATCTTGGCTCCTGTCTTCTCCTTGTTGCCAAAGAGTCTTGCGGGGAAGACCCGCGTGTCGTTGAAGATGAAAAAATCCTTTGCCTGGAAGTAATCCAGCACGTCTTTAAACACTTTGTGTTCCAGTGCGCCGGTTTTCCTGTGAACAACCATCAGCCTTGCTTCATCACGGTGTGCTGAGGGATGCCTGGCGATAAGTTCATCCGGCAGGTGAAATTTAAATTGCGAAAGTTTCATATGTTTTGTCAATAATTGTCAATCTTCTTTGGCTTGGTCTATCTGCTCATCCAGGTAATGATCTACCTCTTCCATTTGCAGGCAATCAGCGAGCGTCACCTCTCCCACCCGTGTGCGGGTGAGCGCGGTGAGATGTGCCCCTGAGCGCAACGCCTCACCGATGTCACGGGCCAACGCCCTGATATAAGTACCTTTGCTGCATACCACGCGGATGGTGATATCAGGCAGATCGCACGATTCCAGTTTGATACTATCTATAACCAATAATTTGGGTTTAAGTTCAATATCCTCGTTTTTGCGAGCCAGCTCATAGGCGCGTTTGCCATCCACCTTCACTGCCGAATAGAGGGGTGGCACCTGCATAATCTCACCGATGAACCGGGAGAGAGCCTCTTCCACCATCTCCCGTGTGATGTGAGCCGTGGGATACTCCCTGTCGATCGCCGTCTCCAGGTCGAACGAGGGGGTGGTTGCACCCAGGCGGATCGCTGCCAGATACTCTTTGGTTTCGGCCTGCAGCCGATCAATCTGCTTGGTCATCTTACCGGTACAGAGGGTCATCACGCCGGTAGCCAGCGGGTCGAGAGTGCCGGCATGACCCACCTTCAGCTTTTTGATCCCCAGCTTATGACACAGCTTGGCACGCACCACACGCACTACACGGAATGAGCTCCAGTGAAGTGGCTTGTCAATATACAAGATGCTACCTTCTACAAAATCTATCATAGCGTCATACGCTTACATTCACACCTGCAATGAGCAGAATGAGCAGAATACCTCCCACGATGATGCGGTAGAACCCGAATGCTCTGAAACCATATCGGGTAAGGAAATCGATAAAAAAACGGATTGCGACCATCGCCACGAAAAAGGCCACCACATTGCCAATGATCAATAGGAGGAGGTTGTCGGAGAGCATCTCCAGCTGCACCGGATCCTTGATCAACTGGTAGAGCTTATACCCAGCCGCGGCAGCCATGGTGGGGACCGCCAGGAAGAAAGAGAACTCGGCAGCATTCTTGCGGTTGAGACCGGTGCCCATCCCTCCCACGATGGTGGCCATCGAACGTGATACTCCCGGGATCATGGCGATACACTGGAAGAAACCAATCTTGAGGGCTCGCTGCCAGCTCATCGATTGATTGGGTGCGGGGCGGTTAAACCAACGATCCACGTAGAGCATGAAGAAGCCCCCGATCACCAGCATCAGTGCCACAACCGTCACACTTTCCAGCAACCTGTCTATCAGATCACCCAGCAGCAGGCCGATGACGCCGGCAGGCAGCACTGCGATAAAGAGCTTCCAGTAAAAGTCATACCTGTGAAGAAATCGCTTGCCGGTGAGCAGTGCTCTCCGGGCGGCCGACTGTTCTTTTGTAATCCCCTCTCCCGGCATCTCTCCCCTGTTCAGGCGAAAGAAACGTTTCCAGTAGAGTACAACCACCGAGAGGATCGCCCCAAATTGGATGATCACCGTGTAGGCTTTCACAAAGGCGCTGCTTTCCATACCCAATAGCGACTGTGTGATGATCATGTGGCCGGTGGAGGAGACAGGCAGAAACTCGGTCAGGCCCTCCACGATGGCAATGAGAATGGCTTCAATAACCGTCATGAAAATGATCTTTTCCAGGGTTCACTATCATGATTGCTTATTATCCCTGTCTCTTTTCTCTTTCGACGGATAGAGAATCCCTACAATCATCAGGACAAAACCTGACAAGGCAACGATCGGGGCTACCCTGATCCGCCTCGGACTGAATATATCCGGCTCAAAACCACCCTCGGTGGTGGTGGCAGGACCGGTCATCAGCAGGAAGCCGGCGATGATCAGCAGGACAGCGATGCCGCAGATAATCAGGTTTGTTTTGCTTAACGCGAAGTTCTTTTGAGACATTTTACTTTTGTTTTATACATAATAGAGCTGATCGGAACCCATCCTCACATACCTGTTCACCGCAAAGGTAGTCGCAAGTGTGGTAATCAGCACTCCCAGGAGCACCACTCCTGAAAAGATGATTACCAGGTCGATGGTGCTGATAAGAGGTTGAATGGCTACATACTCCTTGCTGAAATAGGAAATCAGCCCCAGGATGATTGCATCGGCCAGGATGCCGGCCAGGATACCGGTGTAGATGTTGTGCACAACAAAGGGCTTGCGAATGAAGCTGCCGGTAGCACCCACCAGCTTCATGGTGTGGATGATGAACCGTTTCGAATAGACACTCAGCCGGATGGT